>Ga0180009_10000960_pt1 | contig 36567 bp, 25 predicted proteins | sample OS_PC_MetaG_FD_123537 | JGI IMG/M metagenome (GOLD analysis project Ga0180009, IMG submission 123537) | Groundwater microbial communities from the Aspo Hard Rock Laboratory (HRL) deep subsurface site, Sweden - OS_PC_MetaG | ecosystem: Environmental > Aquatic > Deep subsurface > Groundwater... | reverse complement strand
GGCAGACGGGCCATGAGCTTTCCCAAGGATGAGTGAACCGGCTGTGTGTTAGCACACCCGCCGGCCCGGCCGTCGTGTTTTTCCGTCCGTTTGCGGTTACGATCGGGAAAGGGGAAAAACGATCCTCACCAGCCGCGGCGGCCGAATTTCATGCTGGGAAGGGCTGCGGCCTGGATTCCGCGCCGTGCGGCGGCCGGAGCCGGCAGAGTTTCGGCGACGGGCTCCACGCTCTTAGCTTGTTTCAAAGCCCGGTCGATTGCGCGCTTTTTTTCGGCCGCCTTTCGCATCGCCTGCCGGACACCAGCCGGGGTGTTTTCGTCGGGCGCGGAAATGTCGCCGTGCAACATGCAGTTCTTGCGGCGGTTGGTGCGCAGCATTGCGAGGCGCCGCCCCAGCACGAAGCGGCCGACGACCGCCAGGATCGACACAGCGATCGCAGCAGCGAAGATGTAGGCGAGGATGCCGGCCGGGCGAAGCGGTGGCTCTGGAAGTGCGTCGAGCCCGGCGGCGGCCATGGTCATGCCGAGGCCCACGGCGTCGAGACTTTCGTGGGCGCCGCCCGCAACGTAGCCCACCCAGACGCCGGAGCCGTCGGCGCGGAAATGGTAGCCGAGATCGACGTGGGTTTGCGAGCCGCGCTTGAACATCGCGGTGTCGGGGAGATCGACGACGCGCACGACGACATCCTCGCTCTGCCAGAATCCGAGTGGTTCGTTGGCCGCAGCTCCGCCACTCCACCCACAGAGGCATGGCAGGATCAAGTGGCCGACGATGGCTAAACCGGCAATGCGGCGCACGGCGCAGACTCCAAGGGACGTCATGGTCGACGTTGCATTAGGCATATTGCAGCAAGTCGAACTAAATCCGCCCTAATGAGCGTGCTGAAAACGGCGTAAAGTTCTGGTTCGTTACAATACGAAAAACCTCGCCGGCAGGGAGCCGGCGAGGTTGAAGCCGCGCGGGTGGCGGGGGAGCGCAGGGGGGCGCGGCTAAGCAAGTGCTTCGGGCGGCTGACCCGTGAAACAAGGTTGCCGATCTCTCAGGGGTAGAAGTCGTACTAATTCAGGACCTTCGGCCAGTTCGCATCAGCGTTGGAGATGTTAGCGGGGATGTTCCTTGACCATGTCTCCTGTACGTCGTGGTCGTAATTCAGGTAGAGCTTGCCATCGACGATCTTCCAGGCCTGCGGATCACCTTTGGCGGTGTAACCCTGGCCGACAGCCCAGGCGCAATAACCGCCATACCGGGGCGCGAATTTTTCCGGATCGGCCAAGAAGGCGGCCCGGTTTTCCTGCGAGGAGAAGCGCCAGACGACACCGTCCTTCTCGGCCACGATCTCTTTGTTTCCCTTGAGGGGCTTGCCGATCGCGAAGTAGGCGACGGGATCGTATCCACCAACCGCGACACCCTTGACGATGCCGGTGAACACCATGGATTTGCCGGCCTCGACCTGATGGGATGCCAACAGCGAGGCGAAGAGAAAGGCTGCGGCCAACACGGCGAAAACGAGAGATGAGCGATTGTGGGTGTGCATTGCTTGACCTCCAGAACCGGGCGCTGTTTCCATGTCGCGGAGTTTTGCGCAAAGCAAGATCACTTGCACTCCACTTGGTGGTGAACGCCGCGTGATCGACAGGCGCTCTATTCGAACCGGAGATCTGGTTCCTTGGGCTGCAACCGACTATTCGTCTACGGAACCCTTTTGGCCCGGGCGAGCGGCCGGCTTGGCGCAGGCGAACGCCGGCGGCTGGCGAGGGAGGCGATGTGGCTGGGAGAAGCGCAGGTGAGTGGTGTTCTCTTCGACCTGGGCGACTACCCGGGCCTCGTGGAGCCGGGCGAGGCCGGCGATAGCGTTCACGGTGAGTTGTTCGAGCTTCACAATCCGGATGAGACGTTACGCTGGCTTGATGCCTACGAAGGCGTCGGGGTCGTAAAGGACAGTCCCGCCGATGAGTACCGGCGTCAGATTCTGGACGTCAAGTTCGGCTCCGGCGAAAACTGCGAGGCTTGGTCGTACGTTCTTCGACAGAACATCGCCGGACGGCGGAGGCTCGCCTGCGGCCGGTGGCGCGGCCGGCGCGACTGAAGAGCTGCATGCGATCCGGGAGAGACTTTCGCTTCGCAGGTGATCTTCCGGTGCGGCAGCTTCGTTAAAGTTCTGACATTGAAAATCTAGAGCAGCATCCGATCCATGGGAACCGTTGAGGTTATCGCTGATCGGATCAAGCCGCTCCAGAATCATTATTCTTCAGGCAGATGCTTTCGCAGGCAGCGCGGTGCCGTCGCGCCCCCGCGGGGAGCAAACCGGGAAACTCAATATGCAAAGACGTTCCAAGACGCTGCATGTCGAGATGGGGCTGAACGATGATGCAGCCCGGTGTGAGAGGCCGGCGTCGGGTGAGCGACGCCGACCGTCCCAGACGCCGGCCAAACTTGCCAATGGAACGTTCGTTGCGGGCGATGCCTCGGCGCTCGATGCCTTCTCGCGATTGCTGTCGAAGCGCAACGTGGAGCTTTTGAAGCTGATCAAGGAGGCGAAGCCGCAGTCTGTCGCCGAGCTTGCACGGCTGTCCGGCCGACCCAAGGCCAGCCTGATGCTGACCCTGCGGCGGTTCAATACCTATGGGATCGTCGAGTTCGTCGAGACCGATGGACGGCGCAAGGTGCCGCGGGTGGCCTGCGACAGAGTGAGGCTCGATATCCCGATCGCCTGAAGTCGCCTCGCAGCCTATCCGGCGATGACTGGCCTCAGAGTTTCGACCAGCAGGCGTTCCTGTACAGTCTTGTCCTCGATCGCGATGTGCGCTGCAAACCAATCCTGCACCATTTTGCAGACCTGTTCAGGCGGCGCCTTGGCCAGAGCCTGTGGATTCGAGAACAGTCCGAGGTCGGCCTTCGACCAGCCGATCTTCGTCAATTCACTCGCAAGGATATCGTAATCCGGCTTACCGGCCTTGGCGCGCTGGACAGGGGTCTTGCGGCCGTCCGCGACAGCGCGGAAGACAGCCGCAATCTGTCCTTCAATCGCATCGCCATATCCCGGCTTGGGGAACAGCGCAATGACGGCGGAGCTCGTTTCACCCTTGCTGATGAAGGTGTAGCAGGCTTCCGTCGAATGGCCCGCTAGGCTCTTCAGGTTGGCCAGGAAGGCGGTTGCGACGCTTTGCAGGTTATCGGTACTGGAGGCAAGCGCCTGACCCGCGTGTTCGCGGCGAAGCGCCACAAGTTTGCCGATCAGGTGCTTCGACAAATCCGTTTCGCTGGCGGAGTTCGAGAGTTTGGATATCTCGATTACCCGCTCCTGATACCACTCGGGGAATTCGCCCTTGATCACGCGCCACAGCTGCGACTTCTGCAGATTGTCATCGATGGTCGCCAGCGGAACCTGATCGTCGGTCGCGGCCGCCGGTTGGGCGTTCGGATCAGATGGCTGGGCGGGTGGAATCGTTACGGTGATGCCCTCGATGCGCGGACCTTCCGGGGCTGCGGGCGGCGCCGAAGCCGCAGGTGCGGGCGGGGGCGCGGGAGACGCAACGGGATTTTCCAGTGACGCGGTCTTGGTGCCGGTTGCGGCTTTGACGACCGGCGGGGCATTATTGGCGGTGGCCGTCGTGCCGGCCTGTTCGTTCATGTATTTGAAGATGCTGTCCTGGTTCTGAAAGGCCACGACACCGCCGCCGATAGCAGCGGCGACGACGGCGGCGGCCCCGATCATCATGCTGAAGCGGCCGCCGCGGCGGGGCGCATCCTCGGCGTCGAGATCCTCGTCGTCGTAGCCGTCGACGGGGGCGGGCTGACTCTGGGCCCTGTGCGATTCGGGGCGCGATTCGGGGCCAGCAGCCGTCCGGGTGGCGCGGAAGGATGGCAGCACATCTTCGGGCGACGGCAATTCGCCGGCGCCAGCCTTAGGCGTGCCGCCGGCGGAGCCCCCGGCGGGCTGGTGCGCTGACAGCGCGGCGGAGAGCGTCGGCTGCGCCTTGGGTTCGCTTGCAGCCGGATTGGCGGATTTGGCCTGCGGCGCTGAACTTTTGGCCTGCGGCGCTGGGCTATTAGCCTGCGGCGCTGGGGGTGGCTGAGGAGGTGGTGGCGGCATCGGCGGCGAAGGTGCCGGCTGCGGTGGAAACACCATGGCAGCAGGCTGCCACTCGGGAAGGTTCTGGTTCCAGACCAGGTCGCCCGACTTCAAGTGCCCGCTTTCCACGAACAGACGCATTTCCACGTCCGAGAGCGGCCCGTGCTGCTGACCTTCGCGGGCGATGTACCAGACTAGTTCGGAGTTCTTATCGCTCATCGGAGTTCTTGTCGCTCATCGGCTCTCGTCGGTGGTCTGGATCGGGCGAATTGGCGGCCTCCGGTTTTCCATGACGACTTGACTTGATGTCACACGGAACGAGCCGGCCCGTCAACGGCGCCAGAACCCTTGTGAAACGCTATCGTCGAGGAACCCGACAATAGCCGGAGATGGATGACCGGCACCCTTTCAATAGCCTTTTCACACGCTAAAGCGGGCCATTACAAGGCGTCGTTTTCGCCGTCCCAGCAGCAGGACTTGGCGGAAATGGGGGAAAGCGGCGACGTTGAGCGTCCGTACAGGAAGGAGCGCATTAGCCTTGCCGATCGGCCAAGGCGCCATTTTGCGGGCTTGTGGGGGCGCGGGGGCGTCGCTATAAGGCGCTGGTCTGACATGAAGAATTTGCCCGGGGGATCTATGGCAGTCGAACGCACGTTTTCAATCATCAAGCCCGATGCGACCAATCGCAATCTGACGGGCGCGATCAATGCCGTCATCGAAAAGGCAGGTCTTCGCATCGTCGCGCAAAAGCGCGTCCTGTGGACAAAAGCCCAAGCCCAGAAGTTCTATGAGGAACACGCAGCCCGCCCGTTCTACGGCGAACTTGTCGACTTCATGACCTCGGGGCCGATCGTGCTGCAGGTCCTCGAAGGCGAGAATGCGATTGCCAAGTACCGTGAAGTTATGGGCGCGACCGATCCGGCCGAGGCCGCCGAAGGCACCATCCGCAAGCTGTTCGCTCTGTCCAAGGGTGAAAATTCCTCGCACGGCTCTGACAGTGCCGCCTCGGCAGAGCGCGAAATAGCGCTCAACTTCCGCCTCGACGAGATCGTCGGGTGAACCGGCCACGAGACTGACGCCGGCTGGCGGACGGGTTTGCCGGCGTCGTCCAGAGTAAAGTTATCGGACCATGGAATCGCGAAGGGCGATTGGGATTGGTTTGATGCTACTCGAAGACGTCGACTGCGGAACGCCGAAAGTTCGTTGCAAGTTGGTTTGAGGACCGCGAGGTCCGGAACAAATCGGGAGGGCCATGTCCCAGGTTCGGCTCTTCATAGCCACCAGCCTTGATGGTTTCGTTGCAGACAGCGACGGGGACTCGGCGTGGCTTGAACCTTATCGAAGGAGCATGTTTACCGAATCGGGGTTCCTCGACAACATCGGTGCCGTCATTCTTGGCCGGCGCACATTCCAGATGATGCAGGCCTTCGGCGAATGGCCTTACGTCGACAAGTACGCATTCATCCTGACATCGCAGGAACCTTCCGGATTGCCGCTGAATTCGTTCTACGTGACGAGCGGAATTGCAGCCGCCGTGCAGGCCGCCCGCGAACGTACTTCAAAAGACATCTGGGTCGTCGGCGGTGCCGTCACGATGGAATCGGCCCTCGATGCGGGCCTCGTCGACATCGTCGAGATCTGCGTCGTACCGCGGCTGATCGGTTCGGGGCTGTCGATGTTCAACTCGCTGAAGCGGCGACAAAAACTGGAATTCGAAGGTATCCAGGCGTTTTCCGACGGCCTCGTCAAGCTGCGCTACGAAGTCATCGGATAGGGAATTGCCATACGATACGGGTCCCGTCACATCGGAGAGGGACCCTTTTCGAATTGATCGTCGGGGCTATCGAAACCGCGCGGTGTGGCTCAACCCAGTTCGTGGATCTTGAAGTGGAGGCCGCCGCGCGGCGTCAGCGTCACCGTCGGATTGATTTCGGCAGGCCTCGGCCCGACGTACTCGGGGCGGAAGCGACGCAGCAACAGCGACAGGGCAAGCGTGTTCTCGACCTGACTCATGGCGCCGCCGATGCACGAGCGCTTGCCGGCGCCGAACGGGATGTAGGAATACTTCACGCGCTTTTTCGCCGCGTCCCCCATCCAGCGATCGGGCCGGAATTCCTCAGGCGAGTCCCAGAACTTCGGGTTGTGGTGGGCGCCATATCCGAACAGCACGATGCGGTCGCCGGCCTTGATTTCCTTGCCGTCGATTTCGTCGGGGCCGGCGGCGGTGCGGATCAAGCTCCAGATCGGCGGATAGATGCGCATCGTTTCCTGGATCACCGCGCGCGTATAGACAAGGGCCGAATAGTCGGCGGCGTTGGGTTCGCGGTCGCCGTAGACCTCGTTGCCTTCGCGGCGGATGCGGTCTGCGGCGTCGGGCATCAGCGAGACCAGATAGAGCGCCCAGGCGAGCGTCAGCGCCGTCGTCTCGGTGCCCGCCCACAGGTACTGCTTCAATTCATCGATAGCCTGCTGCTCGTCAAATTCGGGGACATCTGGATCGGCGACGGCTGCCTCGATCATTTTGAGGAGCGTTTTTTCGCGTTCTTCGCGCGGATCGGAGGCGATAACGGCCGGCGGCACCGCCCACCAGGCTTCAACGGCCTTGGTGTTTGCGGTCTCGCCGTCGCTCATGTCGAAACCGGCGAGCTTCTTCTCGCGGATCGACTTGTGATTCATCACGTCGGTGTAGGTCTTGACGTACTTGAAGACGACGTGCGGGTTGAATGGCATGTCGCGGTCGAACAGCGCCTTGCAGATCATGTCGGCGGCAAGCGTCCAGGTCTGCTCGACCATCTCGACGGACTCGCCCGACCTGGCGAGGGCTTCCCAGGTTGCCATCTTGGTTTTGATGGCGGCGTTGAAGTAGGGAATGTATTCGGCGAATACGTCGGGATGGAACGCGGGCTGCTGGGGCATGCGAATCTTCTGCCACAGCGCGCCATCGTGAGTGATCATAGACTTGCCGAAAATCGGCTTCAGGCCGTCGAAATACTTGATGTAGTTGTCGGCCTTCGACACCAGGACGTGCTTGAAATACTCAGGCTCGCTGATGAGAACGACACGCTGGCTGGCCATCGAAACGGGAATTACCGGACCGTAGCGCTCGGTCATCTGCATCAGGATACGCATCGGGTTCGACGGATCCTTGAGAAGCGGCGACAGCTTGAACCAGATGCTCTCCTCCCCAAACTGATTCAATTGGCTGCCCATCATTTTCATTTCGGTTTCGGCTATGGTCATTGCTCAATGATCTCCGGAGCGAATTGCCGGCTCTCGCGTTCGGCTGGCGAGACGTTGTCAGCAGCCTGTGCCTGCTATCCGGGGGTACGCGCGATGCCGATTGGCAGAGCTCACAAGATATCCTGCTCGCGTTGCTGCAGCCTTCCCGCGGTGCGTTAATCGTGAGGACGACGTTTGCCCATGGTGACTTGTGATAATGAAGCTTTTGCTACCGGTTGGATGTGACTATTGGAACACAGCCACCCAATAGAAAGGCGCAACTAACACCTGGGTGTGCCAGTGTCTATGGACCGAAGGTCTTTCGCTACAATTTGGCACGAGAAATCAGGGGCTAGGCAGGACAAACTAAGTTTGCGGTTAAGCCTCCGGCGAGAAAAGCATTTCCAAGTTCGCAGAAGCGGCCTTCAGCCGGGCAATCTCCTGATCGATGTCATAGGCGCCCGCGGCAAATAGCGACAGGACCTTCGGATACAGTCGGTGCTCCGCGGCGAGAATCCGGCGGCCGAGGGTGCCGGGCGTGTCGCCGTCGAGAACGGGAACGGCGGCCTGGCCGAGAATCGGGCCGCAATCCATCTCGGGGCGGACGATGTGGACAGTGCAGCCGGCGATTCTGACGCCAGCCGCCAGGGCGCGGGCGTGGGTATCGAGGCCCTTGAAGCTCGGCAGGAGGGCGGGGTGAATGTTGATCATGCGGTTGTGCCACCGCGCCACCAATCCAGGTGTCATCAGGCGCATGAAACCGGCGCAGGCGACGAATTGGGCTCCGCAAGCTTCGATCGCGTTGTGCAGGACTGCATCGAATGCGGCGCGAGACGGGAATGCCGTATGATCGAGAGCGACGGTCGCGATGCCCTGCCCGCGGGCCCAGGCGAGACCTGGCGCATCCGGGCGGTTCGAGATGACACTGGCGATCTCAGCGGGATAATCGGGCGCCCGGCTGGCTTCCACCAGCGACATCATGTTCGAGCCGCGACCCGAGATCAGGATGGCGACGGGTTTTTTTGCTGGTGTGCTGTCGGTTGCGGTCATGGGCTCTGCGCTGGCTTCATGGGCGAAGCACCAGTGCGCCAGAATAGGAAATCCCCTCGCTGCCAGCTCGTCGCGGGTTGATTGCGCCGATAATGCGCGGCGCCTCGCCGGATTTCTCCAGCGAGGCGATGACGTCGCGGCAACGATCGGCGGCGGCGACGATGATCATGCCGATACCGCAGTTGAATGTCCGCAGCATCTCGTCGTCGGGGAGCTTTCCGGTCTCGGCAAGCCAGCCGAAGACGGGCGACGGCGTCCAGGCCGCAAGGTCGATCGCGGCTTCCATGGTGTCGGGAAGGACGCGGGGAATGTTCTCGCTCAGGCCGCCGCCGGTGATATGGGCGAGGGCCTTGATGGCGCCGCGCGAGGGACCAATGGCGCGCAGTGCGGCCAGGATTGGTTTGACGTATAGCCGGGTCGGGCTGAGCAGCGAACCAGCGACCGTCGCGCCAGGTTGCCAGGGTGCGGGCGCCGTCCAGGCCAGCCCGCTCTTCTCGACCAGACGGCGAACAAGCGAATAACCGTTTGAATGAACTCCCGACGAATGCAGCCCGATGATCACGTCGCCCGTCGAAAGTGTCGGGAGCGGCAACAGGCAGTCGCGCTCCACGGCGCCGACCGCGAAGCCGGCGAGATCGTAGTCGGCGCCCTGATACATGCCCGGCATCTCGGCGGTTTCACCGCCGATGAGTGCGCATCCGGACTGGCGGCAGGCGTCGGCAATGCCGGCGATGACGACGCGGGCGGTTTCCACTTCGAGGCGGCCGGTCGCCATGTAGTCGAGGAAGAACAGCGGTTCGGCGCCCTGGACGATGAGGTCGTTGACGCACATGGCGACGAGATCGGTGCCGATGGTGGCATGGCTGCCGGTTTCAATCGCGATCTTCAGTTTGGTACCGACCCCGTCGGTGGCGGCTACCAAGAGGGGGTCGCGGAAGCCGGCCTCCTTAAGGTCGAACAGGCCGCCGAAACCGCCGATGACGGCGTCCGCGCCGGGGCGTCCGGTGGCTCGCGTAAGCGGCTTCAAGGCCGCAACAAGCGCATTGCCGGCGTCGATGTCAACGCCAGCATCGCGGTAGGTGACCGGGCGGTCAGGATCGTCGCTCATTGTAGGCTTCGTACTTTCTAAGGTGGTTGGATCCGTGCCGACACACTGTGTGCGTCTTTGTTTCCCAACACTGCGCAGGCTTGTGTACTTCTTTGTTTCCCAACACTGCGCAGGCTTGTGTACTTCTTTTTTCCCAACACTGCGCAGGCTTGTGTTGGGTGCGCAAGCCGATGTGCGTTCTCGTTTCCATACGGGGCAAGCCCGTGTTGGTTTTGGTGTTCAACACTGGGCAAGCCCGTGTTGAAGAAATCCACGATCTGTTATAGCAAACGCTCGCCCGAACTGCCCGAAATCGTTGGAACGGTCAAGGCAGTGGCGGCGGACAACCGGGGGAGACCGAGCGCCATGATGCGTCGACCTATTCGCTTTCTGGGCGCGCTAACGGCTTTCGCGGCCGTGGCCGGCGCGGTTGCGATCGTGGCTGGTAACGAGGCTGCGCGGGCGGCGGACCGCGACGAGAAGGCCTACAAAATCGCAAACTTCCCGATCGAAGCGAAGGCCGAAAATGCGGTCGCAGCAAAGAAGATTGCGATTGCCGATGGTCAGTCGGCGGCGCTGCGCTCGCTGCTCAAACGAATCGTGCCGGTGAGCGCCTATGCGCGGTTGCGCCAGATGGCGGAGGTCGATGCGGCGCAGTATGTCGAAGGAATATCGGTGCGCGGCGAGCAGAACTCGGCGACCGAGTATTTCGCTTCGCTCGACTTCAAGTTCTCAGCCGATGGCGTGCGCGATCTCCTGCGTCAGAATGGCGTGCCGTTCATCGACACCCAAGCGCCGCAGACGACGCTCGTGCCGGTCGTGATCGGAGCGGACGGAACGTTGCAAGGTTCGGCCGGCGCGTGGAGCAAAATCTGGAATTCGCTCGATGTTGCAAACGCTCTGACCCCGCTCAGCGTCTCGGAGCTGCGGCCAACGCTGCACCAGGACGTATTGAGGGGACTGGCCGAGGGCGATGACGCGCGCGGGATGCGCATCCTTGCGGCCGAGTACGGCGGCAGTCTCGTCGTGGTTGCCAGCGCGGAAGTCGACGCCGCGCAGCAACGGCTGAAAGTCTCGGTCATGGGGCGGGATGCGACCGGGCCGATCAACTGGTCGCGCGCCTATCGGATCTACGATGGCGATTCGGCGTACGCGATGGAGCTTGCAGCCGTGGTGACGCTCGGGGTTCTGGAGGGGCGCTGGAAGGCCGCGCAGGCGCGACAATCGGGAGGCATTGCGGCGATGAGCCAGCCCGACAGCGACGTCAGGGTCGAAGTTCTGTTCGATGGCGCTCGCGATTGGTACCGCATGCAGAGCGAGCTTTCCGGCCTCAACGGCGTCAGGGACTTCCGCGTCAATGCGGTTTCGGCCCGCAGCGCGGACGTGTCGATGGCCTATCCGGGCGGCGGGGCGGGGCTTGCCAACGCGCTTGCGCGCCAGGGGTACCAAATGACCGATTCGGGTGGCCGATGGGTGTTGCGCCAGCGCTTCTAAGGCCGCAGGCGCCAAAACGGTTTAGCGTTGCGCATCAAGGCGGTTGAGATCATTGTCCGCGTTGATACATTTTCAATTCGGCATGGTCAGCGCGGTTCGGCCGGTGAACGTCCCAAATATCATCACGGTTGCGAGGACGCTGCTGGTGCCGGTGGTGTTCTGGCTCGTCATCTCAGGGCATGACATCGCAGCATTCGCCCTGTTCGTGATTGCAGGTATTTCCGATGCGCTCGACGGGTATCTGGCGCGGCGCCTAGATTTGCGCACCGAACTGGGAGCCCATCTCGATCCGCTGGCCGACAAGCTGCTGATCGTATCGATCTTCATCGCGCTCGGAATGCGGGGCGAAGTTCCATCATGGCTGGTCATTACGGTGGTGGCTCGCGACATCCTGATCCTGATCGGAATCATGCTGGCATCGATGCTTGGAAAGCCGGTGACGATCGCGCCTCTGCAGATCTCCAAGATGACAACAGTGGCACAGATTTCCCTGGCCGCGCTTGTGCTCGCCAACGCCGCTTTTTCGCTCGGTCTTGGATCCGGCCTGATCGTGGTCGTCTGGGGCACGGCGGTGTTGACGGTTGCTTCGCTGATTGCCTATCTGCGCATCTGGATCTTTCACATGTCGGGCGAATGACGGCGCGCGATTGACGGCGCGCGGACCAATGGTTTTTTGTTTGAGCAGGGGGAGAGGATGCAGGTTGAACGGCAGGCATTCTTCTGGCTGCTGGTGGCGGTCGTCTTCTTCTTCCTGGTCGCGCAGCTGAAAGAGATCCTGTTGCCGTTCGTGGTCGGCATGGGTTTCGCCTACGGACTCAATCCGGCCGCCGACCGCCTCGAATCGTGGGGGCTGTCGAGGCTTGCCGCCTCGATCCTGCTGGTGGGCTGTCTCATCGTCTTCTTTGTCCTGGTTATCGTCTTCCTCGGCCCGGTGGTGGTCGAGCAGGTGCGGCAGTTCGCCGAGGTGCTGCCGGGAGAAATACAGCGGCTGCGTCAACTCCTGGAGGCCTGGGCGCGGGACAATCTGGGCCAGTCGCTGCCGCAGGCCGATCGATCGATCGGCCAGGCGTTCGACTGGATCTCAGGCAACAACGACGCTGTCGCGACCTGGCTTGCCGCGTCACTGTGGAGCCAAGGGCGGGCGCTGTTCGCGGTGGTTTCGCTGCTGCTGATTTCGCCGCTCGTCGCGTTCTACCTGTTGGTCGACTGGAAGCGGATGCTGGCGGAGGTCGACAAGGCGCTGCCGCGCGAGCACGCCGGGGCCCTGCGCGACATGGGCGCCGACATCAATGCGGCCGTCGGCGCCTTCGTGCGCGGACAGGGCACGGTGTGCCTGGTGCTGGGCATCTTCTACGCGCTGGGCCTCTGGGCAGTCGGGCTGAACTACGGGATGCTGATCGGTTTTGCCACCGGCATGATGGCGTTCGTGCCGTTTCTGGGGTGGATTGTGGGGACGATCACGGCGACGACCCTGGCGCTGATCCAGTTCTGGCCGCAAAGTGTGCCGGTGCTTCTGGTGATTGCGGTGTTTCTCGCCGGGCAGGCCCTCGATGCCGGTTTTCTCAGTCCGAAAATCGTGGGGCCAAAAATCGGCTTGCATCCGGTCTGGCTGATTTTCGCCTTGTTCGCGTTCAGCTATCTGTTCGGGCTGGTGGGAACGCTGGTGGCGGTGCCGATGGCGGCGGCTGTCGGGGTCATCGTGCGCTATTCGCTTCGGGCCTACCGCAGCAGTTCCGTCTATACCGGAAAAGATCCGGCGGCCGAGACAAAGGCCGATTCCTGAGCGTCGCAAGGCTTCATGACAGATACGAAACCGCAACAACTCGTCCTCGACCTGCCGCACCGTTCGGCGCTCGATCTTGAGGATTTCCTCGTCAGCCGATCGAACGAGGCGGCGATCGACCTGATCGACGGCGAAGTTCACTGGCCGAACGGTGCCGCCCTGGTGGTTGGCCCCGAGGGGGCCGGCAAGAGCCATCTTGCCAACGTGTGGCGGGCGAGGACGCAAGCCGAGCGGCTCGTCGCCGTCGAAGCGGACGAGGCGGCCGTACAGGCGGCGGTGGCCGGCGGGAGGGTGATCGTCGAAGACCTCGATGAAGGGATCAGCGATGAAGCGGCCCTGTTCCATCTCCTCAACATCGCGCGGCAGGGACGGGCGCTCGTTCTATTCACCTCGAAACTGGCGCCCGGAGACTTAAGGATCGCGCTTCCGGATCTGCGCTCGCGGGTCAAAGCCATGCCGATGGCGGTCATCGCTCCGCCCGACGAAGCGCTGCTGCGCGCCGTACTCGTCAAGCTTTTCGCCGACCGGCAACTCGTGGTGGAGCCAGGCGTAATCGGTTACCTTGTCGTTCGCATGGAGCGCTCGATGGCGGCCGCCAACGCCATTGTCGCGGAAACGGACCGGTTGGGCCTCGCCATGCGCCGGCGGGTGTCGAAGCAACTCGTGCAGGCCGCCTTGGCCGCAATCGAGGGGCGGGCAGGCCACAGCGGCGAGTGAAAATGCCCGTGTTTCCGGTATAATTGTTCCTATTCGGATCAATTATTTACACGCCTGCAATGATTCTGCGTCACAGCTGGTCTTGAACGATTCGATGATCTGCGCGCAACCGGCGGCGCGTTGAACCACAAGGACCGGAACTCATGAAGTCTGCCACGCCCAAGCCCGGCAAGAGGTCGGCGAAGCCGCCCGCCGCCAAGCGCCGCACAACAAAGGCGGCGACCGCCAAGGCGCCGGCAACCAAGAAATCGCGCCGCACCCACGACAAGCCGGCGGTTCCTGCAATTTCGCTCGATCCGGTGCAGCCGGCGGTCCCCGAAGGCGGCAATCGCTACTACAACCGCGAACTGTCGTGGCTGCAGTTCAATGCGCGCGTGCTGGAAGAAGCCAGCAATTCAAATCATCCTTTATTGGAACGCCTGCGGTTCCTGTCTATCTCGGCCTCGAACCTCGATGAATTCTACATGGTGCGCGTGGCCGGCATCCAGGGACAGATCATCAACGGGGTGACGACGCTGTCCCAGGACGGGTTGACGCCTGCCCAACAGCTGGAACGCATCAACACCTTCGCCGCAGAACTGGTCGACCGGAAAGAAGCCTGCTGGGTCGGATTGCGCAAGGAGCTCTCTGCAACGGGTATCACGATCGTCGAGCCCGAGGACCTGACCGCGAACGAGCGAGTGTGGATCGAGGATAAGTTCTACAAACACATCTTCCCGATCCTGACGCCGATCGCTGTCGACCCTTCCCATCCGTTCCCGTTCATCCTCAACAAGGGTCTGACGATCGCGGCCCTGATGCAGCACGAGGAAACGGAGCGGCGGCAGAACAGCCTTGTTCCGATTCCCAATCAGCTCGATCGCTTTGTCCGGGTGCAGCCGACGGCCGACACGGAAGGGCAAATCAGGTTCATGCCGATCGAGGATATCGTCGGCATGTATATCGGCGTCCTGTTCCCGCGGTTCCAGATTCAAGCGAAGGGCGCATTCCGGGTTCTACGCGACAGCGATATCGAACTGGAAGAAGAAGCCGAAGACCTCGTGCAAACGTTCGAAAACCTGTTGAAACGACGCCGGCGTGGCCACGTCATCCGCCTCGAACTCGATCAGCGCATGGCGCCGGCGCTTCGCCGCTTCGTCACCAGCGAGCTCGAAGTCGGCGAGCCGGCGGTGTTCGTGAAGAACGGGCTCCTCGGATTCTCGGATACCTCGCAGCTCATCGTGCCGGAGCGGCCGGATCTTTTGTTCAAGCCTTTCAACATCCGCTATCCCGAACGGGTTCGCGAATACGAAGGCAATATCTTCGCGACGATCAAGGCCAAGGATTTCATCGTCCACCACCCCTACGAATCCTTCGATGTGGTGGTGCAGTACCTGCGCCAGGCGGTCAGCGATCCGAACGTGATGGCGATCAAGTGGACGCTTTACCGGACGTCGAAGGACTCGCCCATCGTCGAGGCGCTGAAGGACGCGGTCGAAGCGGGCAAGTCGGTGACGGCGGTCGTTGAACTCAAGGCTCGGTTCGATGAAGCGGCCAATATCCGCTGGGCACGCGATCTCGAAAATGCGGGCGTTCACGTCGTCTACGGGTTCATCGCACTGAAGACGCACGCCAAGCTCGGCATCATCGTGCGGCGCGAGGGCGACGATCTCGTCACCTATTCGCATATCGGCACCGGAAACTATCATCCGCAAACGGCCCGCATCTATACCGACCTGTCGCTGTTCACGGACGACTCGGCGATTGCGCGCGACGTGACGCGGATCTTGAACTTCGTCACCGGATACGGCGAACCGGGCAAGCTCGAGCAGATGGCCGCCAGCCCGCATGGGATCCGCGAGCGCATACTCGATCACCTGCGCGATGAAATGGAGCATGCCCGCGCGGGGCGGCCGGCGACGGTGTGGATGAAGATGAACGCGATCGTCGATCCGCAGATCATCGAGAAGCTCTATGAAGCCAGTCAGGCCGGGGTCGAGATCGATCTCGTGGTTCGCGGCATCTGTTGTCTCAGGCCGGGCGTTCCGGGCATGTCGGAGCGCATCCGCGTCAAGAGCATCATCGGGCGGTTCCTCGAACACGCGCGGATCTATTGCTTCGGACGCGGCGAAGGGCTGCCGTCGCCGAATGCCGCCGTCTACATTTCTTCGGCCGACATGATGCAGCGCAATCTCGACCGCCGTGTCGAGGCGATGACGCCGGTCCTCAATGAGACGACGCACGAGCAGGTGTTGAACCAGATCATGGTGAGCAACCTGAAGGACAACCAGCAGAGCTGGCAGATACTTGCCGACGGCAGCTCTCGGCGCATCGTGCCCGCAGAAGGCGAGGAGCCGTTCAACGCGCACGAATACTTCATGACCAACCCCAGCCTTTCAGGACGGGGCGAGGCAGCTGAAACCGATTCTCCGCCAGCCGTGGTCATGAAGCGCAAGAGCTGACGTGTGAGAAGTTCCATCACGCCCGCTGTAACGGCGAGAAGGGCGCAAGAAAGCTTACAGCGACCTTCAAGCCATCCTGGTAGACAACGCGGCAGGCAACCTGGCAGCGGTCGTGGATGAGCGTCAGGCGGACATTTTCCGGAAGGTGGATGTTGGATGCCGACAAGTCGGTGGGGAGCCGGAGCAGTGCGCCGGACGAAGAGATATTGGCGACCGCACAGGACATGCTGCCGTGCAGGTGTTCGGCGGTGATGGCGGCCGGCAGGCGCACGTCCTTGCGCGGCGCGCGCGCGATGACCGTCGCGGTATTCGCCGAATAAAGAGGCTTGGGCATGGACTGGCGGCGGCCAAAGGCGCGCGGGGCTGTTCGTTGATCGGTCATGATGACAACTCCTTGAGTGAAGTTCGGCGGGTGTGGCGTGCTGTCTTGCGAGAACGGCGGCCGTCATCCGACAGCCGCCGTCAGGTTGGCGGCTATTGCAGAAGCTGCGGGCCGCTCTTGATTTTCGGCATCAGTTGGGGAAGGCCGGCTTCGTCACATGTCGAGCGGACATTGAGCTGGCCGTAGCCTTCAAGGTAAAAGTGGTCGGCGATCATGGCAAAGCAGGCCGACTCTTCGTTCATTGCGCCGTTGCCGCTGATGTTGACGCGCCACTGGGGTGCGTAGACGATGCCTTCGATCTTGATGCGGCCGCCGCCCTGGATAATCGTCTCGTAGACGTTGGCATTGAACGAGTCGAACTTGCGGTCGACGATGGCGAAGCCTGCGAGCTGGCCGGTTTCGGGGGCGCGCAGATCGACATCACCGCCGCCGCGAACGATCAGCCTGGTATCAAAGCCGCGGAAGAACAATGTCGTGTCGCGTGCGGCCAGGCTGGATTGGCCCTGGACCTCAAGATAGCCGTTGCGAAACACGTACGTGCCAGGCTCCAGGGTTACGTGTGCGTGCGGCTTCAGAACCGTGTCGCCGCAATAGATGCCGGGGCGAAGCCTGTGGTCTCCCGATTTCAGTTCGAGGTCGGTGAACGTGCATTCGCCCGACGGCGGGTCATAGCTCAGGAATTTTTCGCGGAAGGGGTCTTCCAGCCGGTCGCACTCGCCGTAGGGACGCGGCGAGAAATGATCGGCGCCGACAATGCCGCCATGGGTGCAGAAGCCCTGGGCCGTTCCCAGTGCGGCACCGGAGGCGTTGATGGAGGTGGGGCTGCTCGAGTTGACCCAGGCCCAGCAGTTTTCCGAAGACGCTTTGTTGATCCCCTGCAGGTGCAGTCCGTCGGTGGCCGATTCGCTGAGGGCGAGAAGGCAGGCAACGCCGCCATTGTCGACCTGCGCCCGGGCACGGGCCAGCGCCGTCAGGTTGAATTCGGTGTGGCCAAACAGTTTCATGATGGCGGTCGGGTGATTGTAGGTGGCGCTGACCGAAACCTCGGCGTTGTTGCCCTTGATCTCGGAGCTGACACCGCTAAGCCCGCTGTGGGCGAGGTTATCTGCGAAGAAGTCGGTTGCAGCTTCGATGCGGTTGGCACTTGAAGTCGCCGGGAGACGGGCGCCGGCGATGGCGGCCTTGTCGACGAGGGTCTGCAGCTTCTGGTGTGCGGTGATCGCCTGGCCGTAGTCGATGGCCATCCCGACGGTTGCAAACATCGGCAGGATCAGCAGGCCGAACAGCATCCCGACGTTGCCCTTGTTTTCATGATTGAATGCAAACAAAAGCTTTATTGCGCAGTCCATGATTGTTACCTCCGGTTTACGGTGGCTTAACAATTGCGACAATCCCTAGCAAAGTCTTAAATTATTTTGATCGCTTTTTATGGAATTCAGCAGAAATTACCCGTGCCATGCATTAAGACTAATTCGGAGTTAACCGATCTATTGATGAATGAATTGCAGAGGGCTGTGCGAATATCGAGCGGTCGAATGCGACAGTTGCGCAATGCGGCGCATTCGTAGCGGCTGAAAGGCTGGCTTTTCAGCGTGCCCGGCTGGCGCTGAGAAAGTTGATTTGCAGCACCATTAAGCCTCGGTCCTTCGTTAAGAGACTATTCAGGAACGACGCACAATTCGTTTTCCGCAGATGGCGTTTCGGCAAGCTTTGAATTTGTTTCAGGTTAGCCGGGCGCGACACTTCCCCGATAGCGCACGACTGATCCGACGGCGGGCATGCAAATTCGATATCGAATGCGAAAACGCCGAAGTGCCATTCAGCAGGCAATGTCAAGCTATTTGCGCAACAGTCATCGGGCGGGTCACAGGTGCCGAGCCGACTTGCTGTTGAGCATGCCGGCCAAGATCACATTTTTACGGACTGTAGTGTAGGCGTTGCCCAGGAAGGCGGATCGCTAGATCCTGGTTGCGTAAAGCGTCCTAAACGTTTGTTTTACACTGATAATTACATGCTCTTTGAGTGCAGAAGTGTTGTTTCCCAGTCTCACTTGCCACCAACTTCGTGGCTTTTTGAACGGTTGACTTGACTCGAAAGTTGCCGGTGGACAAGGTGTGGATAACGTCATGTTATGAATAATTGACTTGACGTAATCGAGGGCAAAGAATTTCGGACGCACTGCCCGTGACTGGCGGGACAGCAGGCAAGCTGATCATTTCGAAGGTCAGTTCGGAGATGAGCAGACCCGAGGCCACTAGGGCTCTGCGAATTCAGAATGCGGGACGCATCGAGTTTAGGCTCGAGCAATCGAAGCCACCATAGCGGGGTGGGAACGCCGTATTTTGGAGTGGTGCCACAACACTCCTGAAATAACCGGTAGCCGACGCGTCAGCGCGCTCGGGGGGACCGGTTAACGCTTCGGTCGATCTTTGCGGATCGGCTGATTACGGGATCGCTTTGCCTCAGGTTTAAGGCCGGGGGCAGCGCGATCCACATTGAGGGGCTGTGCGCGTAAGCGATGTGGCATCGCTTGAAGTGCACTTGAGGAGGTACGGACGCTGCCCCGCGGGTCCGTACCTTCCCCTCCCCAAACCATTGCCACGCGAACAGGGGGGAGAACCGCCGGCCTCAAGGCTTTCGGTCAATCCCAACAACAAAATCGGAACAACCGGCTGAGCATCTGCTCTGCCGGATCGGGGAAGTTTTGTCCTGAGTTGGCGAGTATATTATGCGTAGGGAACGGCGTATTTCGCAAGCGAACAGCAACCGAAGCGGCGATCGAGCAGGTCGTCGCTATTGGGCTTTGGGTATCCTCGTCGCTCTCCTGCTCCTGGCAGGTCCTTTCCTGGCATTCGATGCCGCGCATGCGCAACGTGCACCTGGATGTCGGACCACAGGCCAAGGCAATAGTATTGTCTGTTCCGACTGCGCAAGCGCCGCGTCCGCCAACATTGCAGACCGTCAACGTATTCTCAGTGGCAACGAAAATGGTAATGGCACGCAAGGTTCGAACAACGCGTTCTGCCAGATTGTCAGCCTTAACCCAGGCGATCAGCTCACACTGACAGTCGAGAACCTCAACAGCACTAACATCCAAAACTTTGATGTGGTGTATAATAAGAGTGGCCAAATTCCTGTTTCATTGCTGCCTGCAACCCCGCTCACTGACGCGGTCACGGTGTTACCTGCTCCGATCGCCTCGGTGCAGTCTTTCGCGCACAGCGAGCCGGGTGCGGCCGATACGCGGGTGAACGTGAATATTTCTGGCACGCAGCCTAATCAGGTTGGACAGAATTCGGAAGTCGGCGCCACGGTGACCTGTTCCTGCGCGCCCGCCAGGGGAACCTTGACGATCAACAAGGTTGCGATCGGGGGCAACGACACCTTCCCGATAACGGCGACGCTCGGGGCGAACGCCCCGCTCGATTTCTCCATTACGACCGTTGGCGGCAACGGCCAGAACAGTCAGGTCGTTCCGACCGGGACTTACACCGTCGCCGAAACGCCCCCGGCCGGATGGATACTCGACAGCATCGTTTGCGGCGGCCAACCGACCGATCAGGCCGTCGTGACCCAGAACACCACAACAGTCTGTACCGTCACCAACCGCAAGCTGGCATCCGTGACGATCAAGAAGCAGACGATCAACGGTACCGGTGCGTTCGATTTTGCCGCCACCACGGTTCCGGGCGGGCAAAACGCAATAGCGGGTTTTACCGAGACGACCAACGCCCAGAACGTCGACAGCGCTGGCACGACACTCGTCAACCTCGTCCCGGGCGACTACACCTTTACCGAAACGCCACCGGTACCTGGTTGGACGCTGACGAATCTGTCGTGCACCGGCACGGGAGTCAGCAACTTCACACGGAACGGTCTTGCCGGCAGCTTCACTCTGGCCGACGGAGCTGTTGGCGAATGCATCTATGAAAACACGCGCGCGCTTGGCAACCTCGAGGTGACGAAGGTCGCAGCAGGTGGTGGCGCAACTCCGTTCGACTTCGAGATCCGCGACGACCAGAACGCACTCCTTGCGCCTGCATTCCAGCTCGTCGATGGCCAGACCGAAACCCGCAACGGCATTCCGACCGGGCAGTACACCATCACGGAAACGAATCTTCCGGCAGGTTGGTCGCTCGATACCATCAGCGCTTGCGGGACGCGCAACGGCGATACGGTCACAGTTGACGTGACGGCCAACCAGACGACGTCATGCACGTTCACAAACGTCAATCAGGTCGGATCGATCAAGATCACCAAGGAAACGATTGGTGGAAACGACAATTTCGACTTCGAAGTGAGAGATGCCGGCAACGCGGTGGTTGGTAGCGCCAACGGCCTCGCCAATGGCGATATGCAGACGATCACGCCGCTCGCACCCGGCAACTTTACGATCTCGGAAATCAACATCCCGGCCGGTTGGACGCTGACGGGTGTCGATTGCGGCCAGCTCAACGGCAACTCCGTCGACGTCACCGTCATCGCGGGCCAGACCACCGAGTGCAAGTTCACCAACACGCTGGCGCCGGCTTCGCTGACCATCGTCAAGGACGTTCCCGGCAACGGCGACAACACCAGCTTCATGTTCTCCAACACCGGCCCGCAGGCGCCCGCCGCCTTCCAGCTCGCCGACGGCCAAAGCCGGAACTTCACGACGGCGGGCACCTACGTCATCACCGAAACCCAGCAGGATGGATACAAGCTGACGGCTTTGTCCTGCACCGGCGCCGGAGCCAACGGTCAAGGCGATTCGACCAGCATTCCGGGCCGCAGCGCGACGATCAATCTCGACCCGGGCGACAACATCACATGCACATTCCGCAACGTCCGCCAAACCGGCACGATCACGGTGCGCAAGGTGACGGTTGGCGGCGACGGCGACTTCTCCTTCCAGGTGACGGGCCAGTCCGGCTTCAACCTGAGCAACGGCGAGAACCGCAAGTTCACCGGGTTGACCATCGGCCAGTACACCGTGCGGGAAACCAATATCCCGGACGGATGGAAATTGCAGAGCGTGAGCTGCACGGGTGGCGGCAACAAGCAGGGTAACGCCATCACCGTCGATCTGTCGGTCAACCAGGCGATCACCTGCACGTTCACCAACTTCAAGAAGCGTGACGACCGCATGCGTGAAGTCACCCGGCTGTTCATCCACAGGCGTGTCGACAACCTGCTGACGCATGGTCCCGACCGCGCGCGCCTGCTGCGCAGGCTGCAGCCTCAGGATCCGCCGGCGTGCGGCCTGAAAGACGATTGCTCGCAGCCTCCACCTTTGAAGCTCGGTGCTGCCCCGACAGGCACCGGAGCGGCACCTCGCATCGGCGGCGTTGGAACGCCCGAACTGCCGGCGTTCGGAAACCAGGCCTTCGGCAACCAGGCGTTCGGCAATCCGGCCTATGGCCAGCAGAACTCCGGCGTACTGTTCGCCAACGAAGAAGACGATCAGCCGTGGAACCCGCGCGGCGGCACCAACAGCCCGCTGTTGTCCTCCATCATGGGCCAGCTTTCCAGTGCTGCCGGCGGATCGAGCAGCTTCAAGTTCGGCACCAGCCTCAGCGAACTGAGGGAATCGGGCAAGGCAGCACAGCTCCAGGAAGAGCAGAAGAAGCTGCAGGAAGCCGGTCTCGACTACAATGGACAGATGTACCACATGCCGAAGAACGCCTTGCATCAGCGGCTCGATATCTGGGTCGAGGGTCAGTTCAGCGGCTACAACGACTCCACCGGCGGGCTCCAGCGCGACGGTAACTTCAGGGTTCTCTACGTTGGTGCCGACTATGCCATCGCACCTGGAATCCTTGTTGGCGCCCTCGTTCAGGTCGACGATACCCGCGAGAACATCGACGATCCGACGCTCCTCGGCGAAGTCGAAGGAACCGGCTGGATGGCCGGCCCCTATATCGGCATCAAGTTGACCGACACCCTCTACTTCGACGCCCGCGCGGCGTGGGGTACGTCGGACAACGACATCTGGCTGCAGGATGCGGCGGCAGGCTGGCGCAGCGGTGCGTTCGAAACCGAACGCTGGCTGGCAAATGCGAACCTGACCGGCAACTACCAGTTCGGCAACTGGCGACTGTCGCCCCAGGTCGGTCTGGCCTACGGCCAGGAGTCCTATGACACCTACTTCAATAGCCTCGGCCAGGCCGTCGATGGCGGCGAAGCCAGGATCGGACGGGTGACCGGCGGCGCGGAAGTCGGCTACCAATTCCGCCACTCCGACGGGTCTGTCCTCGAGCCGCACATCGGCATCAAGGGAATCTGGAACTTCCAGACCGACGATCTGTTCGTCAACGGGGTGCTCGTCGACACCGACGAGAGCCGCGCGCAGATCGAGGGCGGGCTGTTGTACCGCACGCCAAGCGGCATGGCGGTCAGAGGAGCTCTCGCCTACGACGGCATCGGAGCAGACGACTTCGAATCCTACACCGGCCAGCTATGGGTCAATATTCCCCTGAATTGAGGGGATAGGGCAGAGCCGCTCCTCCCCCGCAGGACGCGTGGCTCTGCCCGGCCACTCGAAGCGGAAGTCGAAGTCGAAGGGTTTCCGGTTGCGTCCCGAAGGCTGACATCAGCCAAAAAAACACGTCACCTCGGGCCGGGATCGTAGCTGCGCTTCTGCTTCCAGGTGGAGAAGAAGTAGGCGAGTTCATCGTCGACGTGGTCCGGCATGACGATGCGGACGGTGACGATCTGATCGCCTGTCTCGCCGGTCTTGGCGTTACGCACGCCCTTGCCCTTGAGGCGGAACATGCGGCCCGAACTCGTCCCCTTGGGCAGCGTCAGCTGAACGCGGGTGGAAATGGTGGAGACTTCGATCTTGCCGCCGAGAACGGCTTCATCAACGGTGATGGGGACGTCGCTGTAGATATCGAGCCCTTCACGGCGGAAGCGGGGGTGCGGGCGAACCTTGATCTCGACCAGTGCATCGCCAGGTTCTCCGCCGAGAAGGCCGGGACCGCCCTTGCCGCGCAGGCGCAGGATCTGGCTGTCGGCGACGCCTTCGGGAACATTGAGGTCGAGAATGCCGCCCTCGGGCATGGTGACGCGCTTCTTGACGCCGGTGATGGCTTCGTTGAAATCGACTTCGAGGGTATAGCGAACGTCCTGGCCACGGCGGTTAAGGCCACTGGTGCCGCGCTGGCCGGTGGCCGGGCCAGCGCCTTGGCCGCGATAGCCGGGCTGGCCTCGGTTGGCTGCGAACATCTCTTCGAAGATGCCGGAAAATCCTTCGAACCCGTGCTGACCGGCATGGCCGTTGACGCCATTGGCAGAAGCCTGCCGATAGCCGCGCCGGGGCTCGCCGGCTGCGTCGATTTCGCCGGTGTCGAACTGGCGCCGCTTGGGGGGATCGCCGAGGATATCGTAGGCGGCCGATACCCGCTTGAAGCGGTCGGCGGCGGCCGGGTTGTCGGGGTGCAGATCCGGGTGGAGTTCCTTCGCGAGCTTGCGGAATGCCCGCCGGATCTCGTCATCGCCGGCATCGCGCGAGACGCCTAACGTCGCGTAAGGATCGGCGGCGGTCACGGATGTGTCCCCTGAATGGTGCATCGCATCTCATTTGTTCCGAATCGACACCTGGTCCCCACGTGTCAGTCGGAACCATAGGCTCTTTGTTCGATCGTGCCGGTAGATTTACCAACGCTAGTACCGCCGATCAGAAGTCCCTGTGTCGTATCAGTCAGCCGCTTTCAGGGACTTCTGATCGAAAAGCGGTAGTAGATTCAACATTCTACTCCTCTGTTTTCAGAAGTTCGTCAAGGTGGTTGCCGCGAATGACTCACGAACTTCTGAAAGCGGGTATTAGACGACGTACGTCCGGAATCAGGCGACCGATCCCGTACACCGAATACCTCAGTGCAAGCCATGCGCCAGCAAACGCCGCATTGAACTTATTGCGAGGAGATTGTGGCAAGCCTAGAGCATCATCCGACCATAGGCGATCGCTTTTCGGCGATTCCGTCAGATCGGACGTTGCTCTAGGCATAAGGCAACGTCACTTTCTCGAAAGCTGCTGATTGACCGGGGATCGAGCCGTTGCGCGGCTTCGCAGCGCCGGTTCCGCCGATTTCGCGGGCGATGCCGGTATCAGAAGATTCGAACTTGCGGAATGCAGCCGACAAGGTGGGCGAGCGTTTCAAACCGGCGGCGCAGCCGGGCGCCATCGAGGTCCGATATTGCGGTAGGTATGCTCCAAACGAGCACACCGTTTTCGTAAGCGAGGGAGGTCTGGTTGATCTTGCCGGCCATGCCAACCGATAGCATGTGGGCGGCGCGTACTGCGGCTCCGACGATCTTTGCCCGCCTGAGTGCGCGTTTGCTGGCAGCCTTCTTCAGGCGGCTCGAGAGTTTTTCGCCTTCTTCCTCGCCGCGGCTGGCGTGGCGGAAATAGATCGACAGGGCCAGGAAGGTGCGGCCGGGATGGTCGATGCCGCTCAAGGCCGAATGGGCGACCGCGTCGAGGCTGTGTTCGCCGCGGTAATCGGGGTGCGCACGCCAGCCGATATCCGAAATGAGGCAGGCGGCGTAGCGCAGGCGGCGTTCCTCGTCGGTTTCGGTGAGTTCGGGATGTCTGAACAGCCCGTCGGTCCAGTGGCAGAGTTCCTCGCCATGGTAAGGCGAGCGGGAATAGAGCTCGGCCAGCCTGCGGCAGTAGCTGAGCAGCGGGTCCTTGGCGCGCTCGTCTTCATCGAGCAGCGAGTAGAAGATGCCTTCGCGCACGCCAAAGACGGAGAACTGCACCGACTTCGGCTTCATTTTCAATAGAAGGCGCTCCATCAGCAGCGCGCCGAACGGCACCACTTCGCGGCGCTGCTTGGAAATCGCGGAGCTGCCGGGCAAGGCAGCGAACCGTTTCGACCTGCGAATCTTCTCGGTGTAGGTGAGCGCCTCTGTGGCGTCCAGATCGTACTCGTGCATGACGTTCAAAGGATAGTCGGAGCCGGCCATGTGCATCTTAGCGACGGCCCGCCAGGTGCCGCCGACGGCGTAGAACGTACGGCCGCCGGCATCCTTGAGCCACGGAACGCCGGCAAGCGCGGCATCGATCAGTTCCTCCGCTTTTTCGATCCTGCCGCCGGACATGTCGATCAAGCGAAGGCCGCCGAGCGGCAACGTGATGGCGTTACGAACGTCGCCGGATTTGACGTCGACCAGTTCGACGCTGCCGCCACCCATGTCGGCGACGATGCCGTCGGCATCCGGAACGCCCATCAGAACGCCCTGCGCGGCGATCCTGGCTTCTTCCTGCCCGGTCAGGACCTGAATGTCGACGCGGCAGACCTTTTCGGCGATCGCGATAAACTTTCCGCCATCCTCGGCGTCGCGGACGGCTGCGGTCGCAATAACCTTCAAGTCGCCGACATTGAGGGCGTCGGCAATGGCGCGAAAGCGCTTCAGCGCCCGCAGTGCACAGTCTATCGCGCATTTCCCCAGGCGCCCGGTGCTGGCGACGCGGCGGCCAAGCCCGCATAGTTCCTTCTCGTTGAAGTACGGGGTGGGCGCCCTGACTGCGCCTTCGTAAATCACGAGGCGGACCGAGTTGGAGCCGATGTCGATGACCCCGACGGGCGGGCCGGTGGTGATTTCGACACGCTCAGCGGAGTTGAAGCGCCTGGTAAAGAGCATGTCCTAACTCTCCCCTTGGCCCTCTCCGGCGGAATACCGCGAAGGGGGCTTGCGATGTCGTCAGGTGCGCAGCCTTACCAGCAAAGCAGAGACGGCGCCCGACGGCTGTTGGTGACTGCGTAGCGCGATTCATCATCGATGGGTGAGGCTGTAGGGCAGCAGTCCGCCAAAAGTCACTTGGAAATTGGGCGGAGCAGGCGGGAAATCACCGGTTCTGCGACGTTACGCGCAAGTCGTCTGCGTTGGGGAAAACCGCCGCCGGGTGCGTTCCGGCTCCCGGGCCGGTGCCAAACGAGGCGGCGCGAGGGTGGTTGCGGGCGCGTGGTCGGCAAGAATCCGCCGTTATGCCGCCGTTCTCCTGGTCCTTCGAAATTCCTGAGAGCGGTAAATAATCCAGGCCAGGATGCCGAAACGGCGGCATCAGACCCGGGCATCGGCGCCGCGACCCTGAAATCGACGCGGGGAACTTCGTTCAGCGGAGGATCTTGTCCCAGTAGAGCTTGGGAATGTCGGGGCCGCCGACGGCCTTGAGTTCAACGGTCAGGGTCGGCGAGGTGACGTTGATTTCGGATAGCTGGCCGTCGATGAGGTCGAGGCCGGCAAAGAAGATGTCCCACTCCTTGAGCTTTTCGCCGACTTCGCGGCAGACCTGCTCCTCGCGCTGGTTAAGGGAAGTCAGAACCGGGCGGCCGCCGGAGTGAATGTTGGCGACGAAGTTGCCTTCGGCGGGGATGCGGCCGAGTACGCCGGCGACCTCGCCTTCCAGCATCATGACGCGCTTGTCGGTCTCCTTGACGTTGGGCAGGAACTCCTGGGCGACGATCGGTTCGGCGGAGTGCGAGAGCAGTTCGTCGAGATGGCGGGGCAGGTCGGGGTCGTCCAAGTTGGTCTTGACGATCATCTCGCCGCCGAACAGCGACAGCGGCTTGAGGACGATCTCGCCATGACGGCGGGCGAAGTCGGTGATGAGCTTGCGGTCATGCGCGATGAGGGTCGCGGCCATCAGATGGGGGAAGTGCAGGGCGCTCAATTTCTCGGGAGTGTTGCGGATGGCGCGGGGATTGTTGAGGACGCGCGTCGTCGCGGGAAGCAATTCGAGGAGGTAGGTGTTGGAGAAGTAGGCCATGTCGAAGGGCGGGTCCTGGCGGACGAGAACCACCGGAAAATCGCCGAGCAGGTGGCGCTCGGCTTCACCGAGCGTGAAGGGGTTTTGCGTGTTGCCGGGATTGACGCGTGCATGTCGCATCATGGCTGTGATCGCGCCGCCCTCGATCGCCAGCGATTGCGGCTGGAACTCGTAGCATTCAAGGCCGCGCGATTGCGCTTCGACCATCAGCGCGAACGTCGTGTCGCCCTTGATGTTGATTTTCTCGGGCCGGTCCATCTGGACAGCAATTCGGTTCATCGGCGGTCTTTCGGCTGGTGGCGGGAGGTAGAGAGGGAGTTGGCGCTAACGTAGTCGCTGCCGTCGCCGATGGGTAGGGGCGAACCTGATCCGTTTCTGCCTGCATATGCGAATCTGGCTGGTCGGCCAATTTATGCGACAGCGGCAGACGAATCCGCCCGCGGGTTGGCTGCCGGGAGTGCCCCAAGCGTCGCTTCGAGTGCAGTTTCAAGTTCTTTCATTAGTGGGGGGGCGCGGTCGAGCGAATTTTCGCGGGCGCCGGATTCGACGACTTCGCAGATCTCGGCGACGCGGACCGCGCCGATATTGCGCGACAGCGACTTCAGGGCGTGCGCCGCTGTGGCAATCACGTCGTCGGGGGCGTCCTGCCATGAGCCGCGAAGGGAGCGAAGCGCTTCGGGTGCGTGGGTTCTATAGAGCGCGACGACCTTTGCAACGAGATCCATGTCGCCGGCCTGCATCTCGCGGATCTGGTCGAGGACGTCGGGGTCGAGAAGCGGGAAGCTCATCGGCGCACGAGCGGCGTCAGCAACGGCGGCCGGCGCGCGTGTGGCCGGGTGACGCTCTAGCGAACCCTCGGCGCCGTTGCCGTACGGGATGGCTGCGGCAGCTTCTACGCCGGAAGCCGCTTCGCGATCCGGCAGCCAGGTGCGCAGCGTCTTTTCGAGCATGCCAATGGTGAAGGGCTTGGTGAGGCAGTCGTTCATGCCGGCGTCGCGCCAGCGGCTTGCCTGGCTGCCGATGACATGGGCAGTCAACGCGATGATCGGCATGGCGGAACGATTTTTCGCAGCTTCCCACGCCCGGATGCGCCGGGCTGCTTCGAAGCCGTCCATCTGTGGCATCGAGCCGTCCATGAGTACAAGGTCGAACGATTGCGACGCGACGGCCTCGACGGCTTCGACGCCGTCCTCGACGTTGACAACCTCGACGCCGAGGCGTCCGAGGGCTTCGCCAAGGACTTCGCGGTTGATGGCGCTGTCGTCTGCTGCGAGGACGCGCACGCCCGCAAACGACGCGATTGCGGGTTTGCGGGATGCGTCGCCGTCGCGGCAGCGGAGCCGTTCAAGGTTGTCAGTGCGCAGTGCTGCAAACAGTTCGGAGATTTCGTCGGTGGCAAGCGGCCAGGAAATCGTAGTGTCGGAGTGTGCCGGACTCTGGCTCGCATGGCCGCAGGATTGGCCAAAGCCGGCCAGCTGCACGAGCTTCAACCTGCCGTTTGCCGAGCGCAACTTTTTCAGCAGTTCGCAGCAACGCGAGATGACGATGGCCGGCGAAGCTGGGGCGGCGGCTTCCGCGAGGCATTCGATCGCCGTCGTGCCGATCTGGTCGTTCAGAATCGGATCGTAGCCGTAGTTGCGGGCGTACTCGACGAGAGCGTTCCGAGTCGGGCTCGATGGCATGGCGATGTGCAGCGGCAGCCGTTCTTCGTCATTGCGGCCGGCGAGCGATGTCAGGTCGGGCGCATCTTCAAGCACTTCGAAGCAGGCGCTAAGGGCGAATGTCGAACCGGCGCCGAAGGTGCTCGATACTTCGATGCAGCCATTCATGGCGTGGCTCAAGCGCTGGCAGATCGCCAGGCCGATGCCGGTGCCGCCGAACTTGCGGGTGGTCGACTGATCGGCCTGGGAGAAGGCTTCGAAAATCGTTGCGACCTTGTCCTCGTGGATGCCGATGCCTGTGTCCGTCACCTCGAAGCGGAGCGGCCTGGCGGAGACCGGCTCGCCGGCGTCCGTCGTCGCCGCAAACTCAGAGGCGAGGCAGACGCGTACGCCGACGCCGCCCGATTCGGTGAATTTCAAGGCGTTGTTGACGAGGTTCGAGAGGATCTGGTTGAGGCGGACAGGGTCGGCGGCGATGACGCTTGGCACATCGGCAGTAACGAAGCCCGCAAGGTCAAGCCCCTTGGAGGATGCGCGTTCGGCAAACAACCGGGTGACCTCGTCGACGAGCCTGCGCGGTTCGACGGGGACAGCCTCGAGTTCCATGCGGCCGGCCTCGATCTTCGAGAAGTCGAGGATGTCGTTGATGATCGAGAGCAGCGATTTTCCCGAAGAGACGATGACGTCGGCGTAGCGCTGAAGGCGGGCGGGCATTCCCGCGGCAGTGAGCAGTTCGGCCATGACGAGCATGCCGTTCATGGGCGTGCGGATTTCGTGGCTCATGGTGGCGAGAAAGTCCGACTTCGCGGCATTCGCTGCCTGCGCCGCGATGGTTGCTTCGCGCAGATCGCGGGTGCGCTCGTCAACGGTCTGCTCCAAGGTCTCGCGGTGTCTGGCAAGTGCTGCATCACGCGTGCGGATCTCGTTGAGCATGTCGTTGAAGGCGTCGACAAGATCTCCGGTCTCATCGTCGGATTTGCGTTCCACCCTGGTTGTGAAATCGTGGTGCTGGCGGATATCGCGCATGGCGGTCGTCAGGTCGAGGATTGGACCGGTAAGGGATTTTTCAAGTCGCATGGCGACAAGCAGGCCGGTGATGGCGGCAAACAAACTCCAGACGACGGCGAAGCGGAGGCTGTCGGCCAGAACGCTGCGCAGATCGGAGACGTCGGCGATCAGAAACAGGCGCCCGACCTCCTCACCGGCGTGGATAACCGGCACCTCGACGGGATAAGTCTGCATTGTCAGGAGCGTCAGCAGGCCCGGCTCGTCGTCGGCCTCAGCGATGTTGGCGTCGCTCTGCAGCATGACCCCGTTGCCGAACGAGGCAATGAGGACGCCTTGCATGTCGAGCACGCGGGCGAACTTCACCTTCGGCATGCGTCCGATGGCGCGCAGGATGTTCTGCACGTCGTGATGCGCGCCTTTCGACTGGGAAGGGGCAACGGCGATGGCCAGCGTCGAGGCGACGCCGTGGAGTTCGTCCTTCAGTCCGTGGAAACGGCGGTCGGCGGCCTGCCAGCCGGTGACGAGGGCCGTCAACAACATTGCGCTGACAACACCTGCAAGGACGATCAATGCCAGTTTGGTTTTGATCGAACTGAGTTTCGGCGGCGAAATACGCAACGGTTGGCGCTCTTCTCGTATCTGTTTCCCGGGTGCATTTCTGCGGCCGGATTGCCGTTGAAACTGCCTGAATTCCGTAAACAAGCGATTTATTCATGATTCATTAATTACAATTCTAAATCTGATCTTCAGATTGGTCATAGAGAGTGAAGCGAAGACATCATGACCGGATGCGCTGGTTATCCGGCCGCATTGCTTTGGATCACAGGTGCAAGTCGAAATGGCAGAACATAAAACGATGGACCGCACGCAAGTTGTCGTGGCGGACGACGATCCGATTATTCGCCAGCTTTTCGAAAGCAAGCTGACGCAGATGGGCTGCGATGTGCAGTCGGCCGAAGACGGCGGCGCGGCGTGGAAGCTCTTGCGCAACAACAAGCATGTCGATCTGGCCATCGTCGATCTCGACATGCCCAACGTCGACGGCTTCTCATTGATCCAATGCGTGCGCGGACATCCGCGCACGAAGCACCTGCCCATCATCGTGGTGACATCCCGGACAGACGCCAAGGCGATCCAGGATGCGTTCGGTGCCGGGGCGACGTCGTTCCTGACGAAGCCGCTGCATTGGTCGACGTTCAGCAGTCACATCGAATACCTGATGCGGTTGACCCATGCAGCCCATCAGGCGCGGAACCTGGCGCAACGCGCGGAGGCCGCGGTCCGCATCAAGGACGTCGTGCTGCGGCGGACGCTCGAAGCAGGTGCGTGCGGAACCGAGCGGATCCATGAGATCCTGCATCGACTGGCCAGCACTATCAGAAGCGGAGGCGATGTTGAGAGTGCGTTCGGGCTCATCGACGAGTTGGAGAGGGAAACTTTGCTGATCCAGAACTCCCTTGTCCAGGGGCAATCGATGTCGAAGGCGCTGTGCAGCCGCGTCAACGTCGATGACGTGCGGGTGCCGCTGATGAACCTTCTCGCCAATGCGCAAATTCGCGTGCAGCAGCGTTCGCGAGAGCACAACGTGCCGGTCAGCATCGTACGGGTGCCTGAGGATGCCTACATCGCATGCGATCCAGAGGGATTGTCGCTTGCCGTGTCGCACCTTCTCGACAACGCCGTGCGCTACTCGCCGGAAGGCCGTACGGTGACGCTCGAAGCCGACGTGCATCCCGACGGCATGCTGACGATAGTCATCAATGACGATGGTCCCGGGATGGAGCCGGATTTCTATGCGGCCCGCCTGCATCCGACAGACGAGTCGGAATTCCAAGAGCAGAATTGCTCCGAAGGTGTCGGGCTGCCGCTCGTGAAGGCGATTGCCGAGGCGCACGGCGGTGTACTCGAAATCCGGTCGATGCCTGACCATGGTACGACGGCGATGCTGGTCGTTCCCGCGGATCGTGTCCGGCTGGAGCGCGATTTCGCGGCTTGATCGATCACCATTTTCAGATGTTTCGATATAGGACGTATGAAACGCTTTTCTAAGTGTTCCGGGTGATTTCGGTTCAACTTTATTGAAATCGTGCAATCGTTCGTCGGTGGCGAAATGCGTCGTGAGTCCGTTTCGCCGCGGCAGGATCGAGTGGGGTTTGGCAAGCGCAAGCAGATCGAATGCAGATGATGCCCAAGAGGTTTCGATGTTTCAAGAGCGCGGCGGACGGCACGATTTTCGTGAAGTTCGCACTGCTGATGCCGGTCCTGCTCGGTATCAGCCTAAGCGCAGTGGACTATGCCTGGACGCTGACGCACAAATCGGTTCTGCAGGAGGCTGCCGATATTTCCGCGCTGGCCGGCGCCAAGGAACTCAGCCTGTCGGATTCGAAGAAGGAGAATGTGGCGGCCGTGGTTGAGGCGATGGTCAATCGCTACATCGATGTGAACAAGGCCTCGCTCGCCAGCAAGAATACAGCGGTGCCGATCGTCAAGGCGTCGGTGACGGACAGCCCTCTGCAAGTCGAGGTGACGATCACGCAGAAGGTCGATGCGATCGTCGGGGGCGCACTCGGGCTCGAATTTCCCGACCTCAAGATACGCAGCGTGGCGCGTGTTGTCGGGCAGCCGAACATCTGCGTGCTGGCACTCGAGGAAAGCGCAAACGGAGCGATTTCGCTGGAGCAGGATGCGCGTGTCACAGGGCGCAATTGCGCAGTCTATTCGAACTCAATCCACAGTCGCGGCATGATTTCCAAGAATAGCGCGAGCCTGACCGCAAGCTTCATCTGCACGCGCGGCGGCAAGGACGGCGGGCCAGGCAACTTCAACCCAATGCCGCTCGTCGACTGCCCCAGCTTTGAAGATCCGCTGAGCGGGCGCGACGAACCCGTCGTCACCGGTGGCTGTGTGGAGACCGACCTTGTTGTGAATGGCGGTTCGCGGACGCTCAATCCCGGCACGTATTGCGGCGGCATTCATCTCACCAACAATGCAGCCGTTGAGTTCAGGCCCGGGATCTACGTCTTCAAGAACGGCCCACTGCTCGTCGATTCCGGTGCGGCCATCGAAGGCAGTGGCGTTGGCCTTTATTTCGATAGCGACGTGAAATCCGTTCTGAACGTCGCCAACGATAGTTCACTCAGCCTCGAAGCGCCTTCGACCGGAGCAATGGCTGGAATGCTGGTTTTCGTTTCGCGTCAACAGGCGAAGGATACTGTGCATAAGCTGTTCAGCAACAACGCGCCGGTGTTGCTTGGAACGATCTACATTCCGACAGGCGAGTTGCGGGTCGATGCCAGTGCTCCGATCGCACATGATTCGGCCTATACGGCCATCGTCGCCAGCTCGATGCGCCTGTACGGCGGCCCGCACCTGATCCTCAACACCGATTACGGCAAGACCGACGTGCCGGTACCGAAGGGCATCCGCGGCGCAGGCCAGCCGGTGTCGCTCGTCGAGTAAGCCGGTCGGACATTGCAGCCAGCCACAGCTATTCTGCGGGACTGACTTCAGGTTCCACGTTCTCGGTCGGCTTCGGCCGGGGCTTACCGACACGCGCCAGCCCGCGACACATCACGTAGAACACCGGCGTGAAGATCAGGCCGAACAGCGTCACGCCGATCATGCCGGAGAACACGGCGGTGCCGAGCGATTGACGCATTTCGGCGCCGGCACCGGTCGCAACGACGAGCGGCAGCACGCCCAGGATGAACGCCAGCGACGTCATGACGATTGGGCGCAGGCGCGTGCGGGCGGCTTCGACAGCGGCCTCAAAACGGGTCTTGCCTTCGAGTTCTTCGGCCTGCTTGGCGAATTCTACGATCAAGATGGCGTTCTTCGCTGCAAGGCCAACCAGGACGATAAGGCCGATCTCGACGAGAATGTTGCGGTCGAGGCCGCGGAAGTTCGCGCCGATCATGGCGGCGAGAATACACAGCGGCACGATGAGAATGACGGCCAGCGGCAGGAGCCAGCTTTCGTAAAGCGCGGCCAGCAGCAGGAAGACGAAGAGGACGGCGAGACTGAATGCAAGGATCGCAGTCGAACCCGCCAGTTTCTCCTGCAGTGCGATTTCCGTCCATTCGAAGCCAAAGCCGGAAGGCAGAGACTTTTCGGCGATCGCTTCCAAGGCTGCGATGCCCTGGCCCGAGGAGAAGCCGCGCTGCAACCCAACCTGCACCTCGGCTGCGGGATAGAGATTGTAGCGGGGGACGCGGTAGGCACCCGTCGTGTTCTGGAAGCTGGCCACCGAACCGATCGGGACCATGTCGCCGTCGACGTTGCGGGTGCGCAGGTTGGCGACATCGCGCACGGTGGTTCGGTAGGGGTTGTCGGCCTGTGCGGTGACGCGGTAGGTGCGGCCCAGAATGTTGAAATCGTTGACGAATGCGGAGCCCATATAGATCGACAGCGTATCGAAGACGCGCTGGATCGGAACGCCGAGCTGTTCGGCCTTGGTTCGGTCGATATCGGCATAGACCTGCGGCGTTCGCGTGTTGAAAAGCGTGAACGCCTGGGTGAAGCCCGGGGTCTGGCTGGCGGCTCCGGCAACGGCCCAGGTGGCGCCTTCCAGGGCCGGCAGGCCGCGGCCGGAGCGATCCTGCACGTAGCCTTTCAAGCCGCCGCCCGTTCCAATGCCGCGAACCGAAGGCGGCTCGATGACAAAGACAAAGGCGTCGCGCTGCTTCGACATCTCCTGGCGGAGGTCGGCGAGGATCTGATCCTTTGTCAGACCGGCTTTCTCCCGCTCGCTGAAGGGTTGGAGGGTCACAAATATGACGCCGGCGTTAGGCGCGTTGGTGAAGGTTGCGCCATCGAAGCCGACGAAGGCGACGGCGTTCTGGACACCTGGGCGCTGCAAGAATACTTCGGTCGCCTTGCGAACGACTTCGTCGGTGCGTGTGAGGGTGGAGCCCGGCGGCAGCTGAAACGCCGCGATCAGGTAGGCGCGGTCGAGTTGCGGGATAAGCCCGGTCGGTGTGTTGTTCAGCAGCTGGAAGGTCGGCACGAGCAGCAGCCCGTACGCAGCAAGAACGATGATGCCGACGCGGATCAGGCGCGCGGTGATCGCACCATAGGCATTGGTGATTCCCTCGAAGAGCCAGTTGAACCCCATGAAGAACCAGCGCACGGGCGAGCTAAGCCAATAGGCGAGGCCGCGCTGGCGATCCTCCGGCCTGACGTGCGGCTTCAACAACAGCGCGGCCATCGCAGGCGACAGCGTCAGCGAGACGAACAGCGAGATCATCGTGGCGCCGGCAATCGAGATCGCGAACTGGCTGTAGAACTGGCCTTGCAGCCCGCTGATGAATGCCGTCGGCAGGAACACGGCGACCAGCACAAGGGACGTAGCGAGAAGCGCGCCGCCGACTTCGTCCATGGTCTTGTAGGCGGCTTCGCGCGGCGACATGCCCTTGGCGAGGTAGCGCTCGACGTTCTCGACGACGACGATGGCATCGTCGACGACGATGCCGATGGCGAGCACGAAGCCGAGCAGCGACAATGTGTTGAAGGACATGCCCGCGGCGGCCATGATCGTGAAGCTGCCGATCAGCGACACCGGGATGGCGACGATCGGGATGAGCGCTGCCCGCCAGGTCTGCAGGAACAATATCACCACGATGACGACCAGGATGAGGGCTTCAAAGATCGTGTGGATGACCGCATCGACCGAGTATTGGATGAATTCGGTCGGGTTATAGACGACCGAGTAGCTCAATCCCGGGGGAAAGTCCTCGGAGAGCCGCTTCATCTCCTTGAGGAGCAGGTCGGCGGTTTGCAGTGCGTTCGAGCCGGGCCGCTGGAAGGCGACGACGGCCGTCGCGGTCTTGTTATCGAGGTAGGCGTTGACGGTGTAATCCTGCGAGCCGAGTTCGACGCGGGCGATGTCGCGGACGCGCAGCACCGACCCGTTCGGCTCGGCGCGGACGACGATGTCCTCAAACTGCTCGACGGAGGACAGCCGGCCGAGCGTCTGGACGGACAACGTAAAGGCTCCGTCGGAGGATGCCGGCGGCTGGTTGATGGCACCGGCTGCGACCTGGAGATTTGCGGCGCGCAGGGCTGCGACGACTTCGGAAGCGGTGAGGCCGCGTGCGGTGAGGATGTCGGGGTCGAGCCAGACGCGCATCGAATAATCACGCGCGCCGAAGATCCTGATGGCGCCGACGCCGTCGATGCGGGTCAGGACGTCCTTGACGTAGAGCGTGGCGTAGTTGGAAACGTACTGCTGGCTGCGGCTGCCGTCGGGCGAGGTCATGTGCACGACCAGCATCAGGTCGGGTGAAGCCTTGCGCACCGAAATCCCGAGCCGGCGGACATCCTCGGGCAGGCGAGGTTCGACGACGGAGACCCGGTTCTGGACGAGCACCTGCGCCTGGTCGATGTCGGTGCCAGGGCGGAAAACGACGTTGATGGACAACAAGCCGTCGCCGGTCGACTGGGAGGCGATGTAGAGCATGCCGTCGACGCCGTTGACCTCCTGCTCGATCGGCGAGGCAACGGTTTCGGCAATCACCTGGGCGGATGCACCCGGATAGGTCGCGGTGATGTTGACCGTCGGCGGGGCGATTTCGGGATATTCGGCAACAGGCAGCGTCGTCTGCGCGATGGCCCCGACGATCGTGATGATGAGCGAGAGCACGGTTGCGAAGATGGGGCGATCGATGAAGTAGTGGGAGAAGCGCATGGTCGCCCTCGTGGGTGATCTTATTCGTTATCTGGCTGCGTTGCCGGCAGCCGGAGGCGGGGCGGCTAGTACCGCCGATCAGAAGTCCCTGCGTCGTATCAGTCAACCGCTATCAGGGACTTCTGATCGAAAAGCGGTACTAGATTCAATATTCTACTAGTACCCTTTGCTTTCAGAAGTTCGTCAAGGTGGTTGCCGCGAATGACTCACGAACT
>Ga0180009_10000959_pt1 | contig 36570 bp, 40 predicted proteins | sample OS_PC_MetaG_FD_123537 | JGI IMG/M metagenome (GOLD analysis project Ga0180009, IMG submission 123537) | Groundwater microbial communities from the Aspo Hard Rock Laboratory (HRL) deep subsurface site, Sweden - OS_PC_MetaG | ecosystem: Environmental > Aquatic > Deep subsurface > Groundwater... | reverse complement strand
CTGGAGGCGCTCTCGCGCCTCGGATCGCAATTGCCCGAAGGCGCCGTGCCACAAATCGGGCCGGATGCCACCGGTGTCGGCTGGGTCTATCAGTATGCGCTGGTCGACAAGAGCGGCAACACCGATCTTGCGGAGCTCCGTTCGCTTCAGGACTGGTTCCTGAAGCTTGAACTGGCTGGCGTCGAAGGCGTCGCCGAGGTCGCTTCAGTCGGCGGTTTCGTGCGTGAATACCAGGTGCTTCTCGATCCCAACGCCTTGCGCAGCTATGGCATATCCATTGCGCGGGTCCGCGATGCCGTGCGCGCCGCCTCCAGCGAGGTGGGCGGACGGGTACTGGAACAGGCTGAAACCGAGTTCGTAATCCGTTCATCAGGCTATGTCGATGAACGCGCCGACCTTGAACAGGTGGTCCTTTATGCCGAAGACGGCACGCCCGTACTGCTCAGCGATGTCGCGCGGGTCATCGAAGGCCCGGCGCTGCGGCGCGGCATAGTCGAGCTAAATGGTGAGGGCGAAACGGTCGCAGGCATCGTCATCATGCGCGACGGCGAAAATGCCCTCAACGTGATCGGCAGGGTCAAGGACAAGCTCGCCGAACTTGAGCGCGGCCTGCCGGAAGGTGTCGAAATCGTCACGGTCTATGACCGCGCCCCCCTGATCGAAGGGTCGGTCGAGTACCTCAAAGACAAGCTGATCGAGGAAGGTATCGCGGTCGCGCTCGTCATCCTGATCTTCCTTCTGCATGTGCGCTCGTCCCTGGTGGCGATCATCACGCTTCCTTTAGGCGTCCTCGGCGCGTTTCTCATCATGTCGCTCCAGGGCGTGACGGCGAACATCATGTCGCTTGGTGGCATTGCCATTGCCATCGGCGCCATGGTCGACGCCTCGATCGTGCTGGTCGAGAATGCCAGCCGCAGACTGTCAGAACTCGGGGACAAACCCGACGCGAAAATCCGCCGTGCCGCCTTGATCGAAGCGGCGCAGGAAGTCGGCCCCGGAATCTTCTTCTCACTGCTGATCATCACAGTCTCATTCCTGCCAGTCTTTGCCCTGACCGGCGAGAGCTACCGCATGTTCAGCCCCCTCGCCTTCACCAAGACCTATGCCATGGCCTTCGCAGCCATCCTGTCGGTCACGCTGGTGCCAGTGCTCATGCTCTACCTGATGCGGGGCAAGTTCCGGCGTGAAGAGGCCAATCCGCTCAACGCCTTCTTCGTCCGGGCCTACAGGCCTATCCTGCATCTTGCCCTGCGGTTCAAATGGATCACCGTCATCGCGGCGCTGGTGCTGACCGCCAGCGTGATCGTGCCCGTCCAGCGTATCGGATCGGAGTTCATGCCCGCGCTGTACGAGGGTGAACTGCTCTACATGCCGACCACACTGCCAGGCGTATCTGCCACAAAGATGCGGGAAATTCTCGGCCAGACCAACCGGCTCATCATGGCCGTGCCGGAAGTTGAGCGCGTGTTCGGCAAGGCCGGCCGGGCCGATACCGCGACTGATCCGGCGCCGCTCACCATGATCGAGACCTGGATTGCCCTGAAGCCAAAGGACCAATGGCGTCCCGGAATGACCATCGACGATATCACCGCTGAGCTTGACCAGCGTCTCAAGATGCCCGGCCTCGTCAATTCCTGGGGCTATCCGATCAAGATTCGCATGGACATGGTTTCGACCGGTGTGCGCACCCCTATCGGCATCAAGGTGACCGGCGACAGCCTGGCCGAAATTGAACGCATCACCCGGGATATTGAAACGGTCGTCACCGACATTCAGGGTACCCGTTCAGCGTTCGCTGACCGGGTCCTGGGCGGCAAGTATCTCGACATCACGCCGGACCGGACGGAGCTTGCCAGGCGCAATATCGACATGGGTGTGTTCCAGTCCGTCGTCCAGAGCGCGCTTGGCGGAATGCGGCTCTCCCAGTCCGTCGAGGGCCGCGAGCGATATGACATCATCGCGCGCTATGACCGCCCTTTCCGCGAAAGCCCTCAGGATCTGGAAACCATCCTCGTGCCAACGCCGAACGGCGCCCACATTCCGCTCGGCGAACTGGCTACCATCGCCTATGCAGAAGGCCCGCCCATGATACGCTCAGAAAATGCCCGCCTCACCGGCTGGGTGTTCGTCGATATCGCAGGCCGTGACATGGGCAGCTACGTCAATGAAGCGCGGGCCGCAGTCTCAGGCGCTGTTGAGCTTCCGCCTGGCTACGCGGTGGACTTCTCCGGACAGTATGAACAGATGCAGGCGGCCAATGCTCGCCTTGCTATCGCGATCCCTGCGGCCATTGTGCTTATCTTCCTGCTGCTGATGCTGCACTTCGGACGGCTCGACCGCACGCTGATCATCATGGCAAGCCTGCCCTTCGGCCTGATTGGCGGTATCTGGGCAGTGTGGCTGGCGGGCTACAATCTCTCGGTCGCTGTCGCTGTCGGTTTCATCGCGCTGGGCGGCATCGCGGCCGAGACTGCCGTGATCATGCTGCTCTATATCGACAGCGAAGTTCGCAAGGCAGAGCCTGAAACCCACGCTGACCTTTACGCCGCGATCAGCCGGGGCGCCGCTTTGCGGGTGCGCCCCAAGCTCATGACGGTGACGACCATCTTCGCGGGGCTCGCCCCGATCTTCCTGACCGATGGTCTTGGCTCCGACGTGATGCGCCGCATCGCCCTGCCGATGATCGGTGGCATGGCCTCGACCCTCATCTTGACCCTGATCGTCATCCCGGCGATCTACTATATTCGGGTCGGGTTCCAGCTTTCCGCGCGCGCAGGAACCGTAACAACAGACCTACTTTCCATTCCCACCACTTCCAAAGGAGAAACACCATGAAATCACTCAACTTTATCTCGGCCAGCCTCTTCGCACTGGGCCTCGTGGCCTGCGGCAGCGCGCAGGATGCTCCCGCCGAAACCGAAACGGCCGCGATGCCGATGGGCATGAGTCATGACGAAATGGGCATGGACATTGACGAGCACGATATGTCAGCCATGGGCGATGGCATCGGCCATGCGACAGGTGTCATCAAATCCCTTGGCAGCAAAGGCGATTTCGTGACCCTCCAGCATGGCCCCTTTGAGGGTATCGACATGGGCGCCATGACGATGGGCTTCGATATCATGGGCGATGTCGACCTTTCCGGATTTACCGAAGGCGATACGGTCGCCTTCATGGTCAAGCAAGGCCGCGACGGATCTTTCCGTGTGATGTCGATGTGCAACACAGCCATAGAAGGGGCAGACTGCCTCGACAGCATGATGGATCACTAAGCTCGAAGAAGAAGAAGCGGGAAGCGCTCTAAGAGCACACACTTGTGCGCGGCGCGGTGCTCGCCAGCTCTCTCAGACCGGTGGCGTTCGCTGGCTCACTCCTTTGCGCCCGGCAACAGGCCGTTCGCGGTTCCTTCGAACCGATGGCAGTCACCGCTCACTGCCGAGCGCTCGGGATATCGTAGCAGGGACCCGTGGCCCCAGTGGGGCCCGCGCAAGCCCTGCGAAGGATCATTCTCCAGTGCCAGCCAATCGATCTTGGCATGAAGCTCCTTCAGATCAACGGCAAGGGGCTTCTTCTTTCGGCGGATCGCCCAAGACCCCTGTCGCTCCTTCCAGAATCTGGTTCGCCGGGAAACCGATCCACCGGATCGTTTTCTATTCCGCCTCACTCCACTGCCTGATCTGGTTGGGGTGAACATCGAACTGCTGGGCAAGTTCGGCGAGGGTCTGTTCACCGCCGACGGCGGCAAGGGCCACCTTCGCTTTGAAAGCCGGGCTATGGTTCCGGCGGGGTCGTCTCGGCATGGGCCATCTCCTGTGCTCAGCAAAATAGCCGATCTGCAGGCAGAAACCCCACTTATGAAACCTGTTCAGATTTCCCGAGCTACCTCTGTCTCGCTGAATTGCACATATCTACAATCGACGGCGAAACAGGCGCTGGCTTTCATCGCGTAGGATGCTGCAGGCAAACCCTGGCTCCAAACAGTGTTCACGAGCACTTCCGTGGACTTCTTTTTCCGCCGATCAAGGCATCGGAAATCTCAAAAGCCCCCCAATCATTTACGCCTACGGACTATTTTCGGCGGCGCCGCCTGACGCACACGAACACCTGCAACACATTTTCTATGTTGTTTTTCTCTACGCTCCAACATCGAGGGCTACGGAAAAAGGCGGTAGGCGGTCGTGTGCCCCGTCTTGAGTGAACGATAGGCCTGCGTCCGGCGTATTTGTCGCCATCAATGTGTTTGCAGGCCTGCCTATCGGCAGGCTAAGAACCGGTCATGACCGATACAGCCCGCATAGATACGCTTGAAACCCGCATCGCCCATCAGGACGAAGTGATCGACGACCTCAATAAGAGCGTGATTGCCCAGTGGAAGGAGATCGACCGGCTGACGCGGCAGGTCGCGAAGCTGAGCGAGCAATACGCCACCATGGCGCAGGCGATGGGCCCGGACCCAGACGACGGGGCGCCACCGCCGCATTGGTGAGCAACAGTCGCGCGCCGACTCAGGCGGTCCGGTCTTCGCTGATCTCGACGGCGTGCGAGCGGTCCTTGCGCACGACGATGTCGGCATGGTCCTTCAGTGGCTGGATATAGTCGCGCAGGTTGGGCAGGTTGACGCTGTCCCAGACCGTCTTGGCAAAGGCCCTCAGCTCCGGCTCTGTCATGTGCAACCATTGTGCGTAGAAAGATTTGGGGTCGGTCCGCGCGCCATTCCAGAAGCCGACAAAGCGCTCGACATACCAGAACTCGAGATCGTCTTCCGCGGCATCGAGATAGACCAGAACATCGGGCTCGCCGTCGGTCCGGTCCGGCCGGGTCGGCGGCTGGAAGCCAAGGCCTTCGAGGATCAGGATATCAGGTAGCCGGATGGTGCGCATCAGCGCGGGATCAATGTCATAGATTTCGTGACTGTGGGCCGGAAAGTCTGCCGCGCCCCCGCGAACGCTGACCAGCGCATCGACAAAGCCCGCGCGGTCATAGGTTTCCGGAAAGCCCTTGCGCATCAACAGGCCTTGCTCCTGGAGGATGGCATTCGGGTAGAGGAAACCGTCGGTCGATACCGTCTCGACAGAAAGGCTGGGGGCGAGCCTCTCCGACACCTGGCGCGCGAGCGTGGTTTTTCCGGAAGCAACCGATCCTGTCAGGCCGATGATCCGGCTATTGTCATAGGCGCGCAGGGCCGCGAGCCGCTCAGCGAGGGACCCGACGCCGTGGGCCCGGTTTCCGTTCTCCTTATCCGCCATGATCCGTTCTCCCATACGCGTCGCAATTGCCAGCTTAGCGGCGGAGTTATCGGCGACCAAACGGATTTGAGACCGCCCTTCCCTAGCGTCGCTGCTTGGTTGCCTGCGCCCACCCTGTTAGTTTGGACAGGTGCAGGCCCCGGAAGGACCCCGTACGATGCTCGGTATGAAATCCTATCTTGGCTGGAAAATCGATTTCCTGCATCCCGAAGGCGAGCCGGCGTTTGCAGGCCCCGATTCGGTCTCATGGAGAGTTTTCAAGAACCCGATAGCCCTCGGCGTCGGCGGTATCGCCGCCGTCCTGCTGGAATTTGCCGACGCGCGCATCCGGTCCGGCGTCTGGGACCATTCGACATTCAGGACAGACCCTGTCGGGCGCTCCCGCAGAACCGGCATCGCCGCCATGGTTGGCGTCTATGGCCCGCAAAGCGCCGCACGCCGCGTGATCCAGGGCGTCACCAACATGCATGCGAAAGTCAGCGGCGAGACACCCACGGGCGAGTCCTATCGCGCGCTCGACGTGGAACTGCTCGACTGGGTCAGCGCTACGGCCAGTTATGGCTTTCTGACTGCCTATGACCGGTTCGTCAAACCGGTATCGGAAGCCGACAAGACGCGCTTCTACGCAGAAGGCGATGCGGTCGCGCGTCTCTATGGCGTCCAGCACCCGCTGACCTGCGAGGCAGACTTTGATGCCATGCTGGACGCGCTGTTGCCGCGCTTCGAGCCGCACCCGATCAATACAGAATTCCTCGACATCATGAAGTCCGGTCGGGCCGCCAAAGGCGTACCGAAGGGCCTGCAGAGCGCAATCGTTCACGCCGCCGTCGCGATCCTGCCGCCTGAAGTGCGCACGCGACTGGAACTCGGCCCGGAATACGACCTGAGCCCCCGTGGCGAACGCGTCGTGCGTTTCTTGGGTACCCTTGCGGAACGTATCCCCGTGGCGGCGAGTCCCGCGGGTCAAGCTTGCGTCCGGCTGGGACTTCCGGCGACATTCCTGTGGAAGAGCCCGGAGAAACAGGCAAGTATACTTCAAACAACACAAGTGGGACTGGCGGCTTCTCCGGCGCATTGATCCCCGCAGGAGCAGCAGAGTGAACCTCGCATTCCAACCCGACGAAGAGCGCTTCCGCGAGGACGTGCGCACGTTCCTTGACCGCGAGCTGACGCCTGACCTGCGCCGCTATGCAGCGCGCATGACCAGCGTTTACAGCGACAAGGACACCGCGCTGGCCTGGCAGGCCATATTGGTGAAACAGGGCTGGGCGGCGCCCGGCTGGCCTGTCGAATATGGCGGCTGCGACTGGAGCGTGGCGCAGCGCTACATCTTCGACGTGGAAATGGCGCGGGCTGGTGCCCCGCCCCTTTCGCCGATGGGCATTGCGATGTGCGGGCCGGCCCTCATCGGGCACGGCACGAAGGCGCAGAAGGACCATTACCTGCCGCGCATCCTGTCGGGCGAGGATTTCTGGTGCCAGGGTTATTCCGAGCCGCATGCCGGATCTGACCTTGCACAGCTCTCCATGTCGGCGAAGGAAGATGGCGACGCGTTCATCTGCAACGGTTCGAAGATCTGGACGACGCACGCGCATGAAGCGAACATGTGCTTCTGTCTCGTGCGCACCGACGCAAGCGGCAAGCCGCAGCAGGGCATTACCTTCCTGCTGATCGACATGACGTCGCCCGGCGTGCGCGTCGACCCGATCATCATGCTGTCGGGCGAGCATATCCAGAACGCGATCTTCTTCGATGATGTGCGTGTGCCGCAGGCGAACGTGATCGGCAAGGTCAATGAAGGCTGGACGGTCGCCAAATACCTGCTGGAATTCGAGCGGGGCGGATCGAGCTACGGCCCGCGTCTGAAGGCGCGCGTCGGTGCGCTGCGCAGGCATGCCGCCGAGGCGGGTCTGGGACCGGACATGGCGATCAAACTGTCGCAGGCCGAGGCCGACGCGTCGGCGCTGGAAGCCGCCGAGCTGATGTTGATGTCAGAGCTGGCCGGTGGCGGCACGCCCGGTCTGAAGGCCTCGATGATGAAGGTAAAGGGCACCGAGCTCAGCCAGCGGCTCACCGAACTCGCGATCGAGATCGCCGGGACTTATGTCGAACCCTTCCAGCCGCACCATACGAGCCCCGGCGGCGAAGTCGTCAACGCGCCGTCGAATTCGGCCGCGCTGGTCGGGCCAGACAGCGCCGTGACCGTGGCCGCCAAATATCTCAATGACCGGGCGGGCTCGATCTATGCCGGCTCAAACGAAATCCAGCGCAACATCCTCGCGAAAGCCCAGCTGGGCCTTTGATCACAAACCGGAGCCCATACCTGCATGCTCGTCCTCTATGAACATCCGCTCTCGCCCTATGCCCAGAAGGTGAAGATCGCCCTGCGCGAGAAGGGGATCGCCTTCGATGTGCGCATGCCGGAAGGCATCGGCGCGGGGCATACGAAGGGCGCGTTCGCCGACGCCAACCCGCGCCGCGAAGTGCCAGCCCTGATCGACGGTGACGCAGCGATCTTCGATTCGACCATCATCCTTGAATATATCGACGACAAATGGCCCGAACCCTCTCTGATGCCCAACGCGCCCGAAGCCCGCGCCCGCGTTCGCCAGATCGAGGACGTGATGGACACGCATTTCGAGGCAATCACCTGGGGGCTCGGTGAGCTGCATTTCTTCAAACGGGGCGATGAGCCGCTACGCGAGGCGATCGAAGCGAAGGCGGGCCAGCAGATCGCCGGTTTCATGGCGTGGCTGGACGCGGAACTGGGTGACTCCGATTTTTTCAACGGCCTTGAATTTGGGCGCGCAGACCTCGGCGTGATTCCATATCTCAATGCGGCCGACGGCTTCGGCTACAAGCCAACCGCTGGCTCGCGCCTCGCAGGCTGGATCGCACGGGTGAATGCACGCGACAGCGTGAAACAAACCGACCAGGAATCACGCGCGTCCATTACCGGGATGGAACAGGTCAGCGCGGCGGTCGAATCCGGCCTGTTCAAACGACAGTACCGCGACCACAGGCTGGAATGGATGATCAAGTCCGGCGGCATGGACATCGTGACCGACGGCCTCGCCCGGCAGACCATCCGCTTTACCGATCACTGGGATACCTGACATTCAAAACAAGCCGCCCAAGGCGGAAAGGGAGAACGAGATATGCATATCAAGACACGTTTCACCGAAATGTTCGGCATCGAGCACCCGATCGTCCAGGGCGGCATGCAATGGGTGGGCTATGCCGAGATGGTCGCACCGGTCGCCGAGGCCGGCGCGCTTGGCTTCCTGACGGCGCTGACACAGCCCACGCCGGAAGACCTGGCCAAGGAAATCCAGCGCACACGGGACATGACCGACAAGCCGTTCGGCGTGAACCTCACCATCCTGCCGGCCATCACGCCGCCGCCATATGCCGAATACCGTCAGGCCATCATCGAAGGCGGCATCAAGATTGTCGAAACCGCCGGGTACAAACCGCAGGAACATATCGACCATTTCAAGCAGCACGGCATCAAGGTGATCCACAAGTGCACGGCTGTGCGTCACGCCCTCTCGGCCGAGCGGATGGGCGCCGATGCCATCTCCATCGACGGCTTCGAGTGTGCCGGCCATCCGGGTGAGGACGACATTCCGGGCCTGATCCTGATCCCGGCCGCTGCCAACAAAGTGAAGATCCCGATGCTGGCCTCGGGCGGATTCGCGGACGGGCGCGGCCTGGCAGCCGCGCTCGCGCTTGGCGCGGACGGCGTCAATATGGGCACGCGCTTCTGTGTAACCAAGGAAGCGCCGATCCATGAGAGCTTCAAGCGCCAGATGGTCGAGAATGACGAGCGCATGACCAATCTCATCTTCCGCACGCTGCACAACACGGCGCGGGTGATGAAGAATGCCGTGAGTGACGAGGTCGTCGAGATCGAACGCAGGGGCGGCGCCAAGTTCGAGGATGTCGTCCACCTTGTCGCGGGCGCGCGCGGGCGCAAAGCCATGGCCGAGGGCGATGCGGATGGCGGCATCTGGTCGGCCGGCATGGTGCAGGGCCTGATCGACGACATCCCCACCGTCAAGGAACTGGTCGACCGGATTATCGCCGAAGCCAGCGAAATCATCGATTCCCGACTGGCCGCCATGACCCGCTGAGGGACGACACTCACGATGGAATATGAGCAGATAAGGTTCGAGCGGGACGGCCCGGCGGCGATCATCACGCTGGACCGTCCGGACAGTTACAATGCCTATACCGCGCAGATGGGCCAGGAACTGGCTGCTGCAATCCGGCGCTGCGACGGTGATGACAGTGTCCGGGCCGTCATTCTTACCGGCGCAGGCCGGCACTTCTGTGTCGGCGCCGACATGTCGGCCGGTGCCGCCAGCTTCGATACGTCTGAGGGCGGCGCCGGCGCCAAGAATTTCGGCGGCACCAAGGGCGGCAAACGCGATGGGGCGGGCTTCGTCGGCGCGCTCTACAATTCCCTGAAACCGACAATCGCCGCCTTCAACGGCGCAGCTGTCGGCGTCGGGATAACATTGGCGCTCCCAACCGACATCAAGATCGCAGCTTCGACCGCAAAGTTCGGCTTCGTGTTCACACAGCGCGGCCTGCCACCTGAAGCGGGCAGCGCCTGGTTCCTGCCCCAGATCGTGGGCCTGCCGCAGGCGCTCAAATGGTGCCTTACGGGGCGCGTGTTCAACGCAGCAGAAGCGCTGGAAGGCGGCCTCGTCAGTGAAGTCGTCGCGCCCGATGAATTGCTGCCGACAGCCCTGAAGATCGCCCACGAAATTGCGCGCAACACCGCGCCCGTTTCCGTCGCCCTGACCCGTCAGCTGCTCTGGCGATACGGCCCCGAAAGTGCCCCGTTCGACCTACTGGCAAAGGATGGCGCTTTCGCTCTCGCATTGGGGGCCTCCGATGATGTCAAGGAAGGCGTCGGCGCCTTCCTTGAAAAGCGCGCGCCTGTTTTCCCGGGGAAAGTATCCCGTGACATGCCGAACGGTTTCCCCTGGTGGGATGACGATAGCTGAAACACAATTTCCGGCGCGGGGTTTCCTGATCCCAATTGCGGCCTATCATCGGAAACCTATTCCGACGACAGGTTCGCAAGATGACCCAACTCCCCAAATCCAGCCCCCTGCCCCAAGGCGTACTCGACCTTTATGATGCCTATTGCCATGGCGCGATGTCGCGGCGGGATTTCTTCGCCAGCCTCAGCAAATATGCCGTCGGAGGCCTGAGCGTCGCCATGCTCGCAGCATGCGTCATGCCCGACTACGAGACCACCCTGCAGACAAGTCCTGATGATCCGGACCTCAACATCGAAACCCTGCTCTATGATTCGCCCAGTGGCGCAGGCAAGATGGCTGGCGATCTGGTCCGGCTGAAAAAGGGACTGGCCAAACGGCCCGGCGTGATTGTCGTGCACGAGAACCGGGGCCTCAATCCCTATATCAAGGACGTTGCCCGCCGCACCGCGCTTGCCGGCTATATCGCCCTGGCCCCGGATGCGCTCTACCCGCTCGGCGGATACCCCGGCAATGACGATGACGGCCGCACGCTACAGGCGACGCGCGACCGGGATGACATGCTGCATGATTTCATGGCCGCGGCCGAGACCCTGCGCGATCATCCCGACTGCAATGGCAAGGTCGCCTGCGTCGGTTTCTGCTTTGGCGGCAGCATCACCAACCTGATGGCGGTGAACCAGCCCTGGCTGTCCGGCGCAGTGCCCTTCTATGGCGGATGGCCGACAGAAGAAGACGCGGCGAAAGTGAACGTGCCGCTGCAGATCCATCTGGCCGGGCTCGACACCCGCGTGAATGCCGGCTGGCCCGCCTATGAAGCGGCCCTCAAGGCCAATGGCGCGGAATACGAGGCCTTTATCTATGACGGCGTGAACCACGGCTTCCACAATGACACGACACCGCGCTACGACGCCGACGCCGCAGGGCTGGCGTGGGAGCGGACGCTGGCGTTCTTCAAGGCGGCGTTCGCCTGAATTCGACGTGATCGGCTGAAGCCTGGGCCCTCGCTGGCGCTTCGGGCATTTCAAGCCTCAATTTGATCCTCGACCAAATTGTGCGCCGCAGGCGCACCAGCTTGAAATGGTGGGCGGTACAAGGTTCGAACTTGTGACCCCTACGATGTCAACGTAGTGCTCTACCACTGAGCTAACCGCCCGATCCATCGGGAAGCGGCGGTAATGGCCAATCCAGCCCGCCGCGTCAAGATGGTTTAGGCCGCCATCACCTTGTCGACTTCATCGACGATCTCGCGCAGGTGGAACGGCTTGGACAGGACTTTCGCCCCGGCGGGCGTCGGCGCGCCGGACGAGAGTGCCACGGCGGCAAAACCTGTAATGAAAACAATCTTCATCGCTGGGTCGAGTTCGGCGCCGCGACGGGCCAGTTCGATACCGTCGAGTCCCGGCATGACAATATCGGTCAGGAGCAGGTCGAACACTTCGCGCTCAAGCGCGTGCAGGGCCGTTTCGCCGTCCGCATAGTCCTGGATCTCATGGCCCGCCCGACGCAGGGCTGCAGCCAGGAAGGTGCGCATTGAGTCGTCGTCTTCTGCGAGAAGGATCTTGGTCATGCTCGCCCCTTTGGATGCCAGTGCTTGATTTTAGACATAAACTACGGATCGGGTAAATCATGCGTGAATGGCGACGAGATTCCCTGTCTCTTTTTTGCTTCAGCCTGAAAAAGCTTGACCTTCGGGCGAACTGGCAAACCATGGGCCCGATGACCGGCATACTTCCCCTGGCACGATCTCCCGAAGCGGAACCTGCAGCGCCGGTCGCATATGACACGCCCTACACGCTGGAAGGGCCGACCGGGCCCGCAGCGCCGGTTCTGTTTGCCTCGCCGCACTCCGGCAACGAATACCCGCAAAGCATGCAATCAGCGCTGTGCGTGCCGCTGATCGACCTGCGCCGCACCGAAGATGCGTTCGTTGAAGAACTGTTTGCCGATGCCCCGGCCCTGGGTGCTACGCTGATGGCCGCCCGCTATGGCCGGTCGGTGGCGGACCTCAACCGTGACCCGCGCGAACTCGATGCCACCATGTTCAGCGATGGCCTGCCCCGCGTGAGCGGCCTGCCTACGGCCCGCGTCGATGCCGGCCTGGGCGCGCTGCCCCGCGTCGCCGCCCGCGGCGAGGCAATCTATGCCCGGCGGCTGACGCGCGCCGAAGGCGAAGAACGCCTCCGCCTGGTGCATGACGCCTATCATGACCGGCTTGGCCTCGAACTGGGCGCCCTGCGCGACACGCATGGCGCGGCATTGCTGATTGACTGCCATTCGATGCCGTCGGTCCAGCCGGGACGGCGCCACCTGGCCGACATCGTACTCGGCGACCGGTTCGGCTCGAGCTGCGATCCACGGCTGACCGGGCGGGTCGAACGGGCATTCCGCGCCCAGGGCCTCAGCGTTGCCCGCAATGCACCCTATGCCGGGGGTTACACGACCCGCCGCTACGGGCGGCCCAAACGCAATGTCCACGCCCTGCAGATCGAGATCAATCGCGGTCTGTACATGGATGAGCACGCGATCACTCGCTCGGATCGGTTTGCTGACATCAGAGCTGTGATTACAGATGTGACAGCGCAAATCCTCGATATCGCGCGGGTCGTCAGCGAATCCTGACCCATTTTCCAAAAAAAGGGCCGCACCCGTAGGTGCGGCCAAAGTCAAAGGGAGGAAACGCCAGAGGCGTCTGCACCGAAGTGCAAGGACAGGATTATGCTGCGGTGCACAAATAGGCAAGCGCAGGAATGTCGCACGTCTGCAATTAACCTCAACTGCCCGCATTTTAGGCACAGAAACCCCCTCCGGCACGCCAATTGCGTAGGACTTGCTCGAATTTCCTGTTTTGGGACTGGAACCGTCCCGTCGTAGTTTGGAGTAAGAAATGGCTGACGAAACAGATCTGCACGTGGGCAAACGCCTTCGCCGCCGCCGCCGGCTGCTCGGCATGACCCAGCAGGACCTCGCTGGCCAGGTCGGCGTTCGGTTCCAGCAAATCCAGAAATATGAATGTGGCGCAAACCGCATCACGTCATCGCGCCTGTATGAACTGTCGCGCGCCCTGAACGTGTCGGTCCAGTATTTCTTCGACGGCATCCCGGTTGCAGATGCCCCCGACGCTGCCAATGACGCCGAACATATGGAAGGCGATATCCTTTCACAGAAAGAGACGCTGGAGCTTGTTCGCGCCTATTACCGCCTCGGCGAGCGTCCCCGCAAACGCCTGCTGGAACTGGCCAAGGCCCTCGAAGGCGACCAGTCGAGCCACGGCGCCGCTTGACGCCCGGCCCAAGGCAGGGCTAGCCCTGCCGGATGCCAGACGGAATATCCCTCGAAGATGAGCTTGCCCTCGCCGGGCGGCTCGCAGATGCGGCCTGGATAGCTATCCGGCCGCATTTTCGTGCCCTGAAAGACGTGGACAACAAGGCGGCAACCCCGCCGTCGAACCCGTCCCCAGCCCGTCCGACACCCACCTCAACCCCGTCGATCCCCGCAAGGCCCGAATTCGACCCGGTCACCGAGGGCGACCGCGCCGCTGAACGGGCGATCCGCTCCATCCTGGCTGCCGAACGCCCGCACCATGGCGTGACCGGAGAGGAATATCCTGAAACCCCCTCCAGCAGCGGCTATCGATGGCTGATCGATCCGATCGACGGCACCCGCGCCTTCGTCGCCGGCCTGCCTGTCTGGACGACGCTGATTTCGCTGGTTGGCCCGGACGATGTGCCCCTGATCGGCATTATCGACCAGCCAGTTCTGGGCGAACGCTATGTCGGTTGGCCGGGCGGCGCAGAATTGCAGCGCGGCGGCACGCGCACGCCGATCCGCGTCTCCGACTGCCACGACCTGCGCCGGGCGACAATTGCCACAACCGATCCCTTCATCCTGAACCCGGCGGAACAGGGTGCCTGGGCGCACTTGCGCGCCACGGCCCGGATCAGCCGCTATGGCCTGGATGCCTATGCCTATGCGCGCCTGGCCGCTGGCACGATCGATCTTGTTGCTGAAACCTGCCTGAAAGCGTGGGACGTCGCCGCCCTGATCCCGGTCGTGCGCGGTGCCGGCGGCCTTGCCACCGACTGGCGCGGCAACGCGCCCAGGCTTGGCGGCCAGATCGTCTGCGCCTCAAGCGAGGGCGTCATGGATCAGGCCCTGCTCGCATTGAGGCGCTCGGCCACGCTGGCCTGATTCAGCTCGAGGGGTCAGGCGCTGCCGCCAGCGCGTCACGATAGCGACGGCTGCCGATGACGACCCGCCCGTCGTCCAGCGTGATTTCTACGTCGCCTGATGCTTTCGATTTGAAGCCGCCGATACGGGCCCGATTGACGAGGCGTGAGCGGTGCACCCGGGCAAAGCCGCGGGATTTCAGCCGCGCCTCCCAGGTTGCAAGCGTGCCACGCACCATGTGGACCCGGTCCTTCGTGTGGAACTGGACGTAATTTCCGGCGGCCTCGACAGCGAGAATGTCACCGGGCGGCAGGAAGATTGCCGTCGCGCCGTCCCGGATCTCGATCCGGTCACCCACCGGTTTCGCCCGCCGCGCCACAATCAACGGATACAACCAGTATATTGCAGCCAGAACAGCGTAGCTGATAACGTCCTTGCGCCACTCATAGACCAGGGGCAGCACGATCCCGTCATCGAAGAAACGGTACGCTCCGCCGAGTAACGTGAAGCATATCACTCGGATGATGACCATGCCCGCAACATGGACCAGCGACACCGGCACGGTCAGGGCCAGGTGGCCAAGAATGGACCGGGGCAGGTTGCCGGAATTCGGCGGCAGCCGCTGGACCGCCAGTCCGATAAACGGCGCCAGTGCCAGCCAGAGCAGATAGCTCGAGCCCTCCAGGATCAGTGGCTCGACGAAGGATACCGGATCTCCGTCAAGCTGTGCCTCCAATATGATCGACGTGATGTTCACCAGCCCGTTGATCAGGCCGAGGATGGCGATGGTAACCCAGGGACCGGTCAAAAACCGCGCGCCACCGCTCGTCACGACATGTCCACCGCTCGTCACCACGCCGTCTCCATTCGTCCCGGCCTGATGCCGCTCGTGTCGCCACGATAGCGCGCCGTGAAGGATCGCGAAAGGAAGGGCTGATCCCGAGGAGACGCCCCACCATGACCCAACGCCGCTACGATCTCGACTGGCTCCGCATCGGCGCCTTTGCCATACTCATCTTCTACCATGTCGGCATGTATTACGTGACATGGGACTGGCATGTAAAATCGCGCCATGCCAGCACGCTGATCGAGCCTTTGATGCAATTGTCGAGCCCGTGGCGGCTGACATTGCTGTTCCTCATCTCAGGCGCCGCCACGCGGTTCATGGCCGACAAGATGAGCACATGGCAGCTCACCAAGGCGCGTATGGGCCGCCTCTGGCCACCGCTCTTACTGGCCGTGTTCGTGATCGTGCCGCCGCAAAGCTATTATGAAATTCTCGAAGCGGCGACCGCTCTCGGGCAAGACCCCGGACCATGGCTCGATAATTTCTACGCCAAATATGTCACCGCCTCTGGGCACTGGTGCGACAGCGACGGATGCCTCAAGACGCCGACCTACAATCACCTGTGGTTCGTAGCGTACCTGATTATCTATTCGGTCGCGCTCCTGCCCCTGATCCCGCTCATCCGGCGCATTCCGAAAGCAGTGTCGTTCCTGATCTCGGGGCCCGGCCTGTTCCTGACGCCGTGGCTCTTCCTTTTCGCCACGCGGGTGACCCTTTTCCCGATCTTTGGCGAAAGCCATGATTTCCGCGAAGACGGTTATCTCCACACACTCTATTTCGGGACATTCTTGTTCGGTTTCATAATCGCCAAACACCAGCCCTTCTTCGATGCCTGCGTACGCTGGCGCTGGGTGGCGCTCGGCGCGATGTTCATCGCCTGGGGCACCCTGATGGCTTATTACAACGCCTGGTCGGAAGCCGGCACGCCGCCGGACTGGTTGCGCAACACGTTCCGCGGCGTACGCGAGTTGCAGGCATGGACAGCCATTGTTGCCCTGATCGGATTCGCCCACCGGAACCTGCGCCTCAGCGACGGACCTGTGCGGCGCATGCTGACCGAGGCCATCTTCCCGGTCTACCTGATCCACCAGACGATTATCGTGGTGGCCGCCCATAATCTCGGTCAGGCGGGCCTGCCAGTCGCGCTTGAGGTCACGCTGCTCATCGTCATTACGGTTTCAGGCTGTTGGCTGTTTTACGATATCGGGCGCCGGATTCGATTCCTGCGGATCTGGATCGGCCTACCATCGCGGTCAAAGGTGCCGGCCCGGCCTAAGGTCCCGTCACCTCAAAGCCCTCAGCCCGAAGCATCGCTATGACACTGTCATCGCCGGCAAGGTGGCCTGCACCGACAGCAATGAGGCGCGTCCCCGGCGTTTCCAGCATCGCCGCGATCTGTGGTGCCCAGGTTTCGTTGCGCTCTTTCAGGAGGGCGTCATAGACCTCTTCGGAGCCCATCATGTCGGGGTTTGCGAGCAACAGGCCGAGCCCGTCGACGTCGCCATCGGCCCATTCGTCGACCAGCGCGTCCAGCATGGCCGCGCCCTCGTCGATGGATTCAGCCGAGCTGATCAGGAAGTCGACCTGTACATCATCCGGCAGGCCCGCGAGGCGACCGAGCTGGTCGTCCACGGTTTCGAGATAGACAAATGACTTTCCGGCCATCGTGCCTTCGGCGATGAGCACCTGTTCAACGCCGGAATTCGGGTCGAACCCGTCTTTCGTCATCTGCATGACGGACAGGTTCACGGCTGCAAACCAGGGCCGCATGTTCTGCACGGCGCCAAGCGGCAGGCCGACATAGTCGAGCGCCGCCTGAAGCTCGATTGTCTCGGCATCGCTGAGCAGGTTGGTCAGCTGGCCGCCATCCTGGAAGAGGCCCTCATTGCGGACGAATTTCATCATTTCGGCACCTGCTTCGGGACTGGACACATCGGCCTCGAATACGAGCGTATCTGCGGCATTCATGGCCGCATCGATCTCGTCGCTGCGCCAGTCGAGTTCCGGGCGCAACAGGTGGACCGTGCCCATGATGTAAAGCTTGGTATCAGCGTCGCTGAGCACCCAGACGGCCGGTTCGCCAGACCCGCGTGATGCCTTGGCCGCCGCAAGTGCCGCCGCTGCTGCCGCGTCCTGTTCGGCCCTGGCGGCTTCGGCCTGCGCCGCAATCGCGGCCGGATCGGGCGCTTTTTCCTTGCAGGCCACAGGGCCGGCCAGCGCGACGCCGAGGATCAGGGAAATGGCCAGGCCGCGTGTGCGCATCGGGAATATCCTTTTGTCGTGATGATCCTAGCTAACGCAAATTACCACAGGCGCAAGCAACAGAGGGCGACTTTGACCCGTTGCGCCCCTGCCCGGCTTGGCCTAAAGACGGCTCCTCTTTCGCACCCATAGCTCAGCTGGATAGAGCGCTGCCCTCCGAAGGCAGAGGTCACAGGTTCAAATCCTGTTGGGTGCACCATTCCCAAAGCATTTGCGCGATTATTCAGGGCCGCTCAAAAGGCACTGGACAAATTATCGAAATTCGATATGTCGTCGCGATGACAAATTCTCAAATCGATCAGCGTGATGCCTGGATAACGATATCCATATTCATGGGAATCCTATGCGGCCTCAGCGCGATTGCGCATTTTGCACTCCTCGAACTCAATCCCACGAGCCTCTATGTCGGCGCGTTGATGCTGTGTCCGGCAATCGCCGCCCTGGTGACGCAAAAGATCAGGGGCCGCACAATCTCGAGCCTCCCGTGGGCATGGGGTAACTGGCGCAGTAATATTCAGGCGTACTTCATACCGGTGGCCTATACCGCATTGGCGTACTGCCTGATCTGGGCATTCGGGCTAGGGGCCCCGCTCAATCCTGAAACCCTTTCCGAATGGTCTGACGAACTTGGCTTTCCGCCAAATGCGCCTGCCTTGTCGATGCTTGTCATGATCGGCCTGCTCGCCAGCGTCCAGTTGGTTAAATCCCTTGGATCAGTTGCCGGTGAAGAGATTGGCTGGCGCGGCTTTCTTGTCTGGGAATTGCGCAAGGTCATGCCCTTTGGCGCCGTCTGCATCTTGAGCGGCCTGATCTGGGCCGCCTGGCACTACCCCATCGTCATCAAGTATGGCGGCGGCGATCCCCTGTTCCAGGTCGCGTGCTTCACGCTCATGATAACCAGCATGTCCGTGATCATGACGTATTTCACTTTCAAGTCCGGAAGTGTCTGGCCCGCCATCATATTTCACGCCGCCCACAATATTTTCATCCAGAAGATATTCACGCCCCTCACGGTGGATGGCGAGGGCACGCAGTTGTGGATCGACGAATACGGACTCATGATCCCCCTTGTCGTGACCGGCTTTGCCGTCTTCTACTGGCGCAAGGCGAAGGCCGAAGGTTTCTAAGAGGTATGCCGTTCGCGGCCTAACGGAAGTGGACCCTCCAGCGGTTGCAAGCCCGCAATTTTTGGCAATAGCACACAGGTACAGGTTCTCAGTTTCACCCTCTCCGGCGCACCAAGGTTTTTTTGCAGCACCAGAACGGTTTTGGTTGTCAACGATGCCACGCCAGCAACGACGGCGAAAGTGACGGACGCCAAGAGGGTCGCCAGTCTAGCGTCGCCTCGGGCGACGCTAGATGAGATACCTTGGCTGCAACTGCCGGAGACAGTCACGGGCTCGTAATTCGACGAACGGATACCAGAAGCACTCAGGTAATTGGGCCCTACCAGATCGGCAGCGCGATTGCTCCAAGCTACATTGACAGACTGACACCGATAGTCAGATTATCAGTTTCGATGCTCGAATTTTCTCTAAATCCACTGCCATATATCGGAGCCGAGAAGGTATCAGAGCCGTAGTCGGCATGTGCGTAATCCAGTCGAACCGACCAGCGCTCATTCAATGATTTCTCCAATCCCGCACCGGCGGTCCAGCCCAGTTGCTTGGTCTTGTCCAATTCCACATCAGGTGAATCCGTTAGCCGGTATTCGAACTGACCGTAAGCAACGCCGCCGGTCGCATAGAGCAGCCATGCGCCCTGGGTGACACCCACCCGCAAACGCGCGTTGGTCTGGAATTTGGTGGAAAGCTGGATCGGGTAATCCTCATCCGCAAGCCCCTCATAGTCGAAAAATACGTCGCTTTTTGCTTCGTCGCCGACGAACGAGCCCTCAAGGCCAGCGACAAGATTTCCCGACGCCCAGAAATTATAGCCGGCCGTCACGCTATAGGCGGCGCCGTCGTCGCCAAAATCCGCTGTGTAATCAGTCGGATCACCGTCATCAAATTCGATCACGCGCCCATCGATGTGTGTCGCACCAACGCCGACACCAAGGTATCGTCCGATCCTACTCTCGTCGGCGTGCGCCGCGGATTGCGAGGACACGGCCAATACCGCGACGAAGAAAAGTCGATTCATTCTGGGCACCCTTGAAATCGATGTCGCGTGCGCGACGTCTGAGCTGGTCGGTCTAGACCGACCTAAGGCAGAAAGGGAACTGCAATCACAATCATTCCAAAGCGCTAACAAATGGAAAGCTGCGACAATTGAGGGCTATTGCCCGTCTAGAAGCCCTTGAGTCCTGAGACCATGCTACGCCCAAATGCAGCAAGTGACCGTGAATAAGTCGAATACCCCCATGCTTCCAAGCATTCCGATTTCCCTTAGGCGCTCCAGGGCGAGTTCCACCATGCATGCGGCACCGACCATTGGGCATTGACCACGATGAACACGGATGCCCTTGCCGTGTCTTTGCGCGGCAAGCTCTGTTATCTGCCATCGCTCAATAATCCTCCATTTCGCGGATGCGTGGGACTAACAGGGAACTCCTCCACATATTTCCTTATCCGCGCCGCATGCTCAATATTGCGCGGCCCGCTGACGCCGCACTGCTCGCCAATCTTGGCGACAGGCTGGATGACTTCGACATGAGCGCCGCGAGTTCCACAAACTCTGCATCGCGCTTTCCCGCCCACGTTTACAACGGTGGCATCTTGCTCAAGGGAATGGACCTCCAACCAACTCCGCCTGCGACATGCAGCATTCGAACAGGTCACGATGGGGCCCAATGCGGGCAAATCGAGTCGCCCTGGAGCCATCTGCTTCTGGGTCCGCGTCATCTTGCACGATAGCTCCAGTTATCAATCGATGGAAAGGTCCCACCCTTGCAGCCACACCAAAAAATACTCGTATGCAGTGCATTTGGGTAGTCGGAACCAATGCGCTGTCTTCACGGACAGTTCGTCAGGGCGCTTTGAAATAGTCCCAATTCAGAGTATAAGGGAAAAAAACAGGGTGGGACCTGAGGACGTCGCAAAACTGGGTTTGGCGCCATCAAACTGGCAACCATAGTGACAAAGCGTTGCCACCACAATTGATTGGACCATCAGGTCTAATTGCTCCGTCAGCACAATGACGGAATAGAGTATCTGTGGAGAAAACAATGCAAAAAATACTTGGAAACGCTGGACGATTGGTCGCCTTCGGATTGGCATCTGGACTGTTTTGCGCAGGCGCCTACGCGCAAACCTTCACTTTCTCATCCACGTCCGAAACGCCCACGACCGTCGGCGCGACAACCCCGCAAGGAAGTGTCGCTGGCGCGTACTGGACAGGAACCACGACGACGACTTATGCCGACGGAACCAAGGCAGAAAGCTCGTTCAAATGCGTTTCGACAAGCCAACCACCACGCGATTCCATATTCATGGTCCACGGCGTATGTGATGGCGCCAGTGAAGACGGAGACTATACCGTATACACTGGATGTAACTTCATGGATGCTGAAATGACGACCATGAGCTGTGTCGGCGGCCTGATCGGCAAGTCGGGCGATTTAGCCGGGCGCACCGGAACCCTGACGATCTATTCGAAAGACAGCACATCCACCGGAACCGGCCAATGGCACGAGTAAGCCGTTAAGCCGCAGCCCTGCGCACATTCACCCTCTGCGCAGGGCGCCACTTAAGACCCACGCCGCTCTTTCAGACAGCCCCGCTGTTACGCTCATTGATCAGGTCTGGCGGGACTGACGCATGGGATTGTTCCCTGTAATATCAGTTAATCAGCGTGACACCTGATTGAAGAATCATCGTCGTTCCCGGAGCGCTCCGCACGGCGTTTTCCGTCGACGTCGCCATGTGGTCTCGCGAAGTTGTAAAAGCGCCCCCATTCGTCCAGCTTTTCCTCCAGATCAACATCATCTTTGTACGACAGGCGTTGGTAGAATTCCCACTCGTCGGACCGATATGAACGCTCAACCTCTCCATTGAGCTGAGGACTGCTCGGCTTGAGATAGACGTGCCGGGTTACCTTGTCCTCGACATACCAGCAGGTTCTCCCTTTCTTCCACTCCGGTCCACCACTGAAATCGCCGCGCTCGGTTGCGCGGCGGGCGCGCATTCGCTTTAGTGTCCGCAAAGGATGCCAGCACATGATCAAATCCATCTCCCTTTCCGTCCTGGCCATCGGCCTGGCGACTGCCGTTTCCGCGCAAGGCGCACCCGCCATCGACGACAGCAAGCTGGTTAAAAGCGTTACGCTGGCCGATCTGGAGGTCGTCGTGGCGTCGCTGGATCATGCGGTTGTGGATCGCGACGCGGATAACGTTTTCATCATTGCCGAGGATGAGGACGGGCAAAAATATGTTCTCGATGGAACTGCCTGCAATGAATTGGGCGCGTGTCAGGGCATAAACATGTTCATGTCGTATGACCTGACCGACACGATCAGCCTGGAATCTCTGAATACGGCAAGTCTCTCTTATGCGGCCGTGAGTGTCTGGCAAAGCGGCCAATCCGTCGGCGTGTCCAGGTATGTCATTCTCGATGGCGGCATGACGATCGCGAACATCAAGGCAAATATCGACACGCTCACGGCGCTGGGCGGAAAGGTCATGATGATGGCCGATAAGGCGCATGATGACTTTGGCGACGACAGCGGCGAGTACGCCAATGATGGCACGTGCGACGATGTCCGCTTCACAGGCGAGGGCCGCTCGATCCTGTTGACCGATAGCCACATCCGCAAGGATGCGAGCGATTGCCGGGCAGCCTACGACGCCGGCACGATCACGGTCAAATAAGCCCGCGCCGCGTCCACCGACGGCCGCTATCCCCACAGGCGCGCAACCTGTTCAACATATTTTATTAGTCTGTGGCTGGCACGCTGGAATCCGGCCCGGTCTTTGCGATTGGCCAACAGGAGCGGCAGGACAAGCAATCAATCATGAACCTCTTTTTCCGGTTCCTCAGGATTTTCCTTCCGGCTTACTTTTCGGGTAAGCGCACGGCGCCGCTTGGCGTTCATGTCATCAAATCAGCTGTCTGGATCGGCGATCATGACCCGATGGGGCACATGACCAATTCCCGCTACGCCTCGTTCACCGACCTTGGCATGCTGAACTACATTGCCCGTACCGGTTTCCTGAAAGTCTTCCGCAAGCATGGCTGGACGCCCATCATCCAGAGCGAGGCCATCAGCTTCCACCGTATGATGCGCTTCCCCCAGAAGTTCGAACTGCACACACGACCCGTTGGCTGGGAGGGCAGCTATATCCTGTTCGAGCATACATTCCTGTCGAAGGGCCGCACCGTGGCCGAGAGCCGGATGGTGGCCCGCCTGGTTGGCCGCAAGAAAGAGCGTGTGACCATCGACATGGTGTTTGACGGCTATGGCCTGCACATGGACAGCCCGGACATTTCACCGGCTTTCCGCGCCATGCTGGACGACCTGAAAACGCGCCCCTAGAGGCGGAAACTGTTGGGCAACAGCTCGTCCACACGCATGTCTTCGATCATGTCACCCGTATCGGATGCGCAATAGACAATCGTGTGGGGGCCCGCGAGTTCGGCGATGCGCTGGCGGCAGCCTCCGCACGGCGTAATCAGGCGCTCGCCACCGGCCACGATCACGATCGCACGGGCTTGCCTGCCACCGGACGCCACCATGGCGCCCAGCGCCACGGCTTCGGCGCAAGTGCCAAGCGGATAGGCGGCATTCTCCATGTTGCAGCCGACCGAAACGGTGCCGCGCTCATCCAGCACAGCCGCGCCGACCTGGAATTTCGAATACGGCGCGTGTGCGTTCAGGCGCACCTTTCGGGCCGCCGCGACAAGGGCCGGCACATCGATTTCTGGCATGTCCGTCATAAAAATTCCCACGCTTTCCGAGCGTTGAACGCAGCTCGCCGCCTGATCTCACTTGCCCGGGCGGGCCCGATGGTTAGCATGCGCCACAATACACCGACAAGGGAAGCCAGCGACGCATGACGCGACTGCCGATCATCATAGACTGCGATCCGGGCGTCGATGACGCCGTCATGCTGATGATGGCGCTGGCAAGCCCGATGCTGGACGTGCGCGCCATCACGACCGTGGCCGGAAATGTGCCCCTGCACCTGACCAGCCGCAACGCGCGCATGATGTGCCAGATCATGGACCGGGCGGACGTGCCTGTCTTCGCCGGGTGTCCGCGTCCAGTCCTGCGCGAACCGGTGACGGCCGAGCATTTCCACGGTGACAGCGGCATTGCCGGGCTCGACCCGTTCGAGCCGGACGTGCCGCTCGCGGCCGGTCATGCCGTCACACACCTGATCGACACGCTGGTATCGGCCAGTCCCGCTGAATACACGGTCGTCGTCACCGGGCCGCTGACCAATATCGCGGCGGCCATTGTCATGGCGCCTGACATTGCCCGCGGCATTGACCGGCTGGTGATCATGGGCGGCGCTGACCGAGAGGGCGGCAACATTACCCCGTTTGCCGAGTTCAACATCTTCGCCGATCCGCATGCCGGCGCTGTCGTGTTCGATAGCGGCATTCCGGCCACCATTCTCAATCTCGACGTGACCCACCAGGTACGCGCCGAGCCCGAACGCCTGGCCTCCCTGCTTGCCCTGCCCGGCCCGCGTGCCGCAATCATGGTGCAACTGCTGGAGGCGGCCAATGTGCTGGAAGCGCGCTGGAAGGAAGGGCGCATGACACCGATGCATGATCCCGCCACCATCGCTTACCTGCTGGCGCCGCACCTGTTCGAAGCCCGCAAGGCGACCGTCAGCGTCGACACCGAGGCCGGTACGCACTTTGGCCAGACCCGTCTATCCGCCCTCGAAGACGGCCCGCACACATGGGTCAAAAAGGCCGATCCGGATGGCTTCTTCGCGCTGATCGAAGACTTGGTGGGCAGCATATGATTACCGTCACCGGCTCCGTCAATCTCGACATTGTCGCCACCGGCCCCGCCCTGCCCCGACCCGGCGAAACCGTTACCAATGCGCGCCTCGCCCGCCACCCGGGCGGCAAGGGCGCCAACCAGGCGCTGGCGGCGCGCCGCCTCGGAGCCGACGTCCGCCTGATCGGCGCCGTCGGAGCGGACGACATGGCCGAAGAGGCGCTGAAACTGCTGCAGGCTGGCGGCGTGGACCTGTCTGGCGTGCAGCATATCAATGGCGAGACGACCGGTGTTGCCCTGATTGCCGTCTCCGCCGATGGCGAGAACCAGATCGTGGTGTGCCCGGGCGCCAATGCGGCCCTTCGTCCGGCAGACGTTGCAGGCCATACGATCACCCACATGATGGGCGTGCTGGAAGTCAGCGCCGACACGCTGCTCGCCGCCGCAGAGGCCGCCACCGGCTTTGTCAGCCTGAACCTTGCCCCGGCCATGGCCGTGCCGGGCGCCCTCCTGGCGCGCGCCACCCTGCTCAGCGTCAACGAGACCGAGGCGGCCTTCTATGGCGACAAGCTGCACGCAACGGGCGCACTGGTTGCCATCTCGCTCGGCGAAACCGGCGCTGCGCTCTATCGCAATGGCGAGGAAATTGCGCGCAAAGCCCCGCCAAAGGTCCAGGTCGTGGACACCGTCGGCGCTGGCGACACATTTACCGCCGCGCTGACCGTCGCCCTGATCGAGGGCATGTCCGAACGGGATGCGCTCCGCTTCGCGGTCACCGCAGGCGCGCTCGCCTGCACCCGGCCCGGCGCCCAGCCCAGCCTGCCGCAGCGAGCAGACGTCGACAGGCTGATGCGCGCAACCTGGCCATAAATTCTGCCCGCAGTATTGACCCGGCAAGCCAAATCCCGTTCAGGTCGGCTCACCGTTCCAATCCCGGAGACTGCCCGATGAACCGCCTCATCCTCCCCCTGTTGCTCGCCCTCGCCACGGTCCTTCCTGCCCATGCCTGGGGCAAGACCGGCCACCGGGTGGTCGGCGCCGTGGCGCAGACCTATCTCAGCCAGACAGCGGACAGCGCGGTGAAGGATATTCTTGGACCGGAAGGCATCACCGAAGCATCCGACTGGCCCGACCACATGCGATCCAGCCCGGATGATTTTTGGCGCTCGGAAGCCAACCCCTACCATTACGTGACCATTCCCGTGGGCATGACCTTTGCGCAGGTGACGCCGCCACCGGAAGGCGATGCAATCACGGCACTGGCCCGGTTCCGTGCCATCGCAATCGATCCGTCAGCTCCGCTGGAGGACCGCCAGCTCGCGCTGCGCTTCATCGTCCACCTCGTCGGCGACCTGCACCAGCCGCTGCATGTCGGCAATGGCACCGACCGGGGCGGCAACCAGTTCATCTGCACCTTCTTCGAAGAAATGACGAATCTGCATGAAGTCTGGGACGAGCTGCTGATCAATTACCAGGAATTGTCGTACACTGAATGGACCGCATGGCTCGTGCAGAAGATCACGGCGGACCAGCTCGCCGAATGGGCCAAGGCCCGACCCGCGGACTGGGCCAATGAAAGCGCCGCAATTCGCGACACGATCTATCCGGACACGCAGATCCTGTCCTGGGATTATGCCTACCGGACACGGCCCATCCTGCGGCAGCGCCTGTCACAGGGCGGCGTGCGCCTTGCGGCCTATCTCAACGAAATGTTCGAAACGGCAGCACCCGCCGCCGAATAGGCCGGTCAGGCGCTGGCGCGGTTGATCCGGCGGCGCTGGACGCTCGACGGGATGTTCAGGCTCTCGCGATACTTCGCCACCGTGCGACGGGCGATCTCGATACCATAACCGGTCAGTATCTCGACGATCTGGTCATCCGAAAGAACATCGTCCTCGGCCTCGTCGCCGATCAGCACCTTGATCCGGTGACGCACGGCTTCAGCCGAATGGGCCTCGCCGCCGCCGGTTGCCGGAATGGACGCTGAGAAGAAGTATTTCAGTTCGAACAGGCCGCGCGGCGTCGACATGTATTTGTTCGAGGTCACGCGGCTGACCGTGGATTCATGCATCTCGATCGCATCGGCCACCTGTTTCAGGTTCAGCGGACGCAGGTGTGCGACCCCATGCGCGAAGAATGCATCCTGCTGGCGCACGATTTCGCTGCCGACTTTCAGGATCGTCCGGGCGCGCTGGTCCAGCGACTTGATCAGCCAGGTCGCGTTCGAAGCACACTCGGAGATGAATTCCTTCTCCTTGTCGCGCATCGGCAGGGCGGTCACCTCAGCATAATAGGCCTTGTCCATCAGGACACGCGGCAACGTCTCGGAATTCAGCTCGACCGCAAACATGCCGTTCGGCAGTTCACGCACGAAGACGTCGGGCGTCACGGCAATCGTCGTATCGCTCGAAAACCCGCTGCCGGGCTTGGGCGACAACTGGCGCAGTTCGGAGAGCATGTCCTGCAGGTCGGCCTTGTCGACGCCGCATACATTGGCGAGCGCTTTCAATTCGTGCTTGGCGACCATATCGAGATTGGCGAGCATGGCTTCCATGGCCGGGTCGAAGCGCCCGCGCTCCTTCAGCTGCAGCGTCAGGCATTCGGGAATCGAACGGGCCATCACGCCAGTTGGCTCAAAACCCTGGCAGACTTCCAGCACGGCGGCGACATTGGCGACGTCCGCGCCCAACGCCTTGGCGACATCCTCGAGCGGCGCGCGCAGGTAGCCGGCCTCGTCGGTCTCGTCGATCAGGCGGGCACCGATTAGGCGATCGGCCGCCGACAGGCCGGCAATATTCAACTGGTTGTGCAGGTGTTCCTGCAGGGTGACATCCGTCGAAAGGTTGGCGGCGAAGTCATATTCTTCACTATTGAAGCTGCCGCCCGACGTGGCGCCGGACCAGTCGGTCTGGGCCGACGGGCCCGAGCCGCCAGCCGGCAGCGCCGCGTCCGACCCCGTACCCGGTTCGAACACGTCTTCGCCTGGCGCGTCGAGCTGGTCGCGGGCGGTGCCCATGCCGGAATTGTCATCGAGGGAAAGCTGCTCACGGCGGGCCGGCGCTTCGCCCTGCTCGCTGGCGTCGCCCGCATTGTCGTCAGCCTTGTTGAGCAGCGGGTTGCGCTCGATTTCGGCTTCCACGAACTCTGCGAGTTCCTGGTTCGAGAGCTGCAACAGCTTGATCGCCTGCTGCAGCTGCGGCGTCATTACCAGGGACTGGCCCTGGCGCATGTCGAGTGACTGTTTCATTCCTAAGCCCGCGCCCTTCAGATCAAGCGGCGAACTGTTCACCCAGATAGACCCTGCGCACGTCTTCATTCTTCAGCACATCTTCCGGTGTGCCGTCAAAGAGGACGTCGCCATCATACATGACATAGGCCCGGTCCACGATCTGGAGCGTCTCGCGAACCTGGTGGTCCGTAATCAGGACGCCCAGGCCACGTTGCTTCAGGTAGCGGACAAGTTCGGAAATGTCAGAAATGGCGAGCGGGTCGATACCGGTGAACGGTTCGTCCAGTAGCATGAAGCTCGGACGTGATGCGAGTGCACGTGCAATCTCCACCCGGCGACGTTCACCTCCCGAAAGGGACGTGGCCGCCTGGCCGCGAAGATGTTCCACATGCAGTTCGCTCAGCAGGCTGTCGACCTGTGCCATGCGGGCAGACCGGTCTTTTTCGACCAATTCTGCCACCGCCATGACGTTTTCTTCCACTGTCATCCCACGGAAAATAGAGGCTTCCTGGGGAAGGTAGCCCACGCCGAGGCGTGCGCGCTGGTACATGGGCAGGCGCGTCACATCTTCCCCATCGATCGAAATCGATCCGGAATCTACGCCGATCAGGCCCATGATCATGTAAAAGCAGGTCGTCTTGCCGGCCCCGTTGGGTCCAAGCAGGCCAACAACTTCTCCGCGTTGCAGGGACAGAGAAACGTCGCGCACCACCTGTCGTTTGCCAAAGGATTTGGCAATATTCTTAACGACAAGGCCTTCGGCCACTTCGGTCATCTCGTGAATTCGTCCCTGATCACGGGCAGTTTCGTCGCCCCGTTCTTGGCATAGCCTGACATACTTAAGATCGGCTTCACGCCATTGCTTGAATTTTTCAGTTTCCGGCTGTGTCCTTGTCGGACTCGATCACCATTCTTGTCCGTCCGGTGCCGCCATCCAGCGTTGTCCGGCGCTTGCCGACTTCCAGCTTCAAGATTTGGCCTTCAGCCACGTCACGCTCGCGCATCAGCGCCACATTGCCTGTCATCGTGATCGTATCGACGGCGGCGTCATAGACGCCGCGATCGCCCTTGGCCTTCATTTCCGGCGTGACATAGAAGACATTGCCTTCGGCAATCATTGTCTGGATCTGGCCAAAACCTGAGCCGACCCCAGCCGTTTCTCCCCCCGTCTTGCCGCTAAAAATAATCGTCACAGTGTCGGCGCGCAGCCGGGCCGTGCCCTGCTGGATGTCAACATTGCCGATCAGCAACACCTTGCGCTCGCGCTCGAGACTCTCGGTCCGCTCGGAATCGATGTAAATTGGCCCGCCTTCGGACGATATCTGCGCCATCGCCGGCGCCGCGATGGCCGAGACCGCCAGGGCCGCGCCAAGAAACTTAAGGATTGCCATCTGCACCACCTTCGTCGGTTGCCGGCACATCAGGCTCGGCCGGATAAATCACTGTTTTTACATTACCCTTAAAGACGACGCGGTTGCCACCTTCAAGAATCTCATAGGAGTCCGAGCGAATATCGCCAAGCGGTCCCTTGCCTTCGAGCGGCGAAAGCCCTTCGACCCAGTCCTGCCCGACATGCACACGCGCCGCTGTCGTCTTGAACGCATAGCCCGACGCATCCGTGATTTCGACATCGTCATAGAGCTCAAGGATACCGGCATCGCGATCATACATGCCCGACGGTGCGCGCACTTCGGTTCCCGCGGCATCCCGCAGGATCGGCCCGACCAGGTCGACCGCATTGGCGGTCAGTTCCCTACGGCGGGCCGCATCCGCCGTGATCGTGAAGCTCTGGCCGGTGGAATCGCGTCCGGCAAAGCGGGGGTTGAGCATAGTGACGACTTCATCGCCTGAAATCTGCATCGGTACGGCGTCCCGGGAGAAGGCGCTCTTGATGATGTATCCGAAGAACAGGCCGATCGAGACGGCGGCACAGGCCATGAACAGGACGCGTAGTCCCCGCACCAGGCTCGACCGCTTGCGCGCCTCTTCCAGCGTCAGTTGCCGCCGTGGCGCCCAGAGCGATGCCGGGTCGTGATGCTTGACTGCGTCCATGAAAGCGCCTGCGGCCGGTTACAACGTATTCTGGGCCGTGTTTACCTTTGATAAGGGCGAAACAAAAGCGTCGAGAACATGACAGTTGCGTCAGGAATGTGCGAAAATATCCTGCTCACCCCAGCCCGCGAGGTCGAGCGCGGCACGGGTCGGCAGGAAGTTGAAGCAGGCCTGGGCCAATTCCAGCCTGCCCTCGCGGATCAGCATGGCTTCGAGGCCTGCCTTGATCACATGCAGGTGGAAAACATCGGACGCGGCGTATTGCAATTGCGCATCGCTCAGCTCCTTTGCGCCCCAATCGGAGCTCTGCTGCGCCTTGGAGAGGTCGACTCCCGCGATTTCGCGGGCGACATCCTTCAAGCCATGCCTGTCGGTATAGGTGCGGGCCAGTTTGGAGGCGATCTTGGTGCACCAGATCGGCGCGCAATCCACACCCAGCCAGCGCTTGATCATGGCCACGTCGAACCGGGCAAAATGGAACAGCTTGATCACCTTGGGATCGGTCAACAGCGCCTTCAGGTTCGGGCAGTTGAAATCACGGCCGAGCTGGACGAGATGCGCCGTGCCGTCGCCAGACGACAATTGCACCAGGGTCAGGTGGTCGCGCAGCGGGTTCAGGCCCATAGCCTCGGTATCGATGGCCACGATCGGGCCGAAATCGATGTTCTTGGGCAGGTCGCCCTTATGCAATGTGATTCCGTTCATGCGCCGGGCTTAGCATGACCAGCGTGAAGGGCAAATGATCACGCATAGGGCGATGGGCGGAGCCAATCGCGTGTGACCTCTGTCCCCGTCAGCAGATAACCTGGGATCATCCAGAAGGAGCACGCGCATGAGCAAGGATCCGCTTCAGGCGATAGTCGCCTCCATGCCCTTTGCCGCCCTGATAGGGCTCCGCGTGGTCGAGGCATAGAAGGACAAGCTTGTCGGCGAGGTCACCGTCAAGGCCGACAAGGCGGCATTGCCCATGGCGGCTTCCTGATGACGCTGGCCGATTGCGTCGGCGCGGTCGCCGCCTTCCTCAACCTGCCCGAAGGCGCCAGGGGCACGACGACGACCGAGAGCACGACCAATCTCATTGCCGCCGCGCCGACGGGCACCATCCTGGGCGCCACGGCCCTGCCGATCAGCATCGGGCGGCGTTTGCAGGTCTGGCAGACACGGGTTGAAACCGACCGCGGCAAACTGGTCAGCCTGACCACCCAGACACAGCTGAACCTCTAGACCGCGCGGCGCATCCCTGCCCAAGCAGCCAACAGGTCATCCCGGTGCGCCGGGTCGGCGATCGAGATCAGGCATTCGGCACGTCGGTCGATATCGGCGCCGCGCAGGTCGACCGCGCCATGCTCCGTCACCACCCAGGAAATATCCGAACGCGGCAGGCTCACCGCCTCCGGGCCAAGGCGTGGCACAATTCGGCTGACCGTTCCGTTTGCTGCGGTCGAGGGGAGCGCAATAATCGGCATCCCGCCCTTTGAGGCGGCTGCACCGCGCAGGAAATTCGCCAGCCCGCCAATACCGGACACCTGCCGCCCCTTCATGAACTCTGCATTGGCCTGCCCGAACAGGTCCACTTCGAGCACCGAATTGATCGCCACAAAGCGCTCAATCGCTGCCAGCACATCGATGCCATGGGTCACATCAACGGCGCGGAAACGAAAGCGCGGGTCACGCGCCACCCGCTCGTAGAGCGCCTGCGTACCCATCGCCACGCCGGTCAGGATCGCACCGGCCTCATCCACTACACGTCCGGCATCGATCAGGCCCAGCACCGGATCGGTGACCAGTCCGGAATGGATGCGCAAATTGGCCGGGCCGCCCGCTTCGGACAGCGCCTTCAGTGCCGCCTGCTGCACGTTCCCGATGCCGAATTGCAGGCAGGCAGCATCCGTCCCCACCAACCCGGCAATCGTCTCGCCGATCCTTGCAAAAGTGGGCGGCAAGGCCGTTTCCGCCAGCTCCACCAGCGGCGTATCATCCTCGGCGACAACCGCGAACCGCGACAGCGGCACGCGCGGCGTATCTGCCGGGGCCGGCATGTTGCGGTTGACGATGGCCATGGCAGGAATATCCGTCCGGGCCAGCACCGCGCCGGAGAAATCCACCGACACGCCAAGGCTCACCCGCCCGTCTGCGTCAGGCGGCGATACCATGACCACAGCCAGGTCGATCGGCCCGCTGACCATGTCGCGATAGCTGTCGCTATAGTGCATCGGGCGCAGGCATATCTTCCCGGCATCGAACGCCGCACGCATGTCGCCATAGAGGAACGGCATCTCGGCCCGCGCCGTTTCATGCAGGCTGGTCCAGTCAGTCCGGTTCAGCCCCGGCACCGGTACGCCGACAAAGGTCAGGTCACGGGCGCGTTCCGGTTCGGCGCGCAGCGCCTCGGCCAGCGCGACAGGTTCGCCGCTGCAGCCCGCAATATATAACCGGGCCGGACCGGGCTTCAGGGCCCGCAATTGTGCGAATGCTTCAGCGATCATTTGAACGTGAATTTCGCGGGGCGCTTTTCCAGGAAGGACGAATATCCCTCGACGAAATCCTCGCTGCAGAAGCCCGCGACAAACAAGGCCGCCGCCTCGGGCGAGGTATCCTCCCACCCGGCTTCGACCCCAGCCACCATCTGCTTGATCGCGCGCACAGACCATTGCGAATTCGCTGCCACCGCTTCGCCAAGCGCACGCGCCGCCGCCAGCGCTTCGCCCTTGCCGACAACCCGGTTGAGCAGGCCGAGGGCGTTTGCCTCAGCCACATCAAAGATGCGCGCGGTGAACAGGATGTCTTTCGCCCGCGATGCGCCGATCGCCGTCACCAGCCGCCGCATATCGCCTGCCGGATAGACAATACCCAGCCTGGCTGGCGTGATGCCGAAACGCGCGCCCTCGCCCGCGACGCGCAGGTCGGCGGCCATGGCGAGGCTCATCCCCCCGCCGACGCAGGCACCATCAATCGCCGCGATCACCGGCTTGGGGCAGTGCTCAATCGCATTCAGCGCCGCCGCAATGGTTTCGCCGGACTGCGCCGCGGCTTCCGGTGTCGAATAGATGGTCGAGAATTCCGAAATGTCGGCGCCCGCCGCGAAGGCCCCGGCATCGCCGCCATGCAGGATCACAACTTTCACCGCATCCGCCGCGATAATCCGCTGGATCATCTCCGGTATGGCCGCCCACATGTCGACCGACAGCGCGTTGCGCTTGCCCGGCTTGTTGAGAATGATCTCGCCGACCGGCGCGTTGATCTCGAGACGTATGGACGACTGGCTCAAATGGCTTCCCCGGCATGGGCGCCAAGGCGGCGCAGGCTTGCCACCTCATGGCAAGAACGCTCCCAAGGCGCAAGGGATAGCGCCTAGACGGCCTTCTTCAGGGCAACCAGCGCTTCATCCAGCGCCGACAGGAAGCGCGACCGGTCCGCCTTGGTGAACGGCGCCGGGCCACCGGCGCGCGGCGCACCCGCCTCGCTTATGCCCACGCGCAGGTCAGCCAGGATGGCACGCGTCGCCACAGCCGCCCCGATGGAATCGTCCGTAAACGGCTTGCCGGTCGTTCCGATCACACGCGCACCCGCCTTGAGGCACCGGTCGGCCAGCAGGATGTCGGCCGTGATCACGACGCTCTTGGCGTGCGCCCGTTCGGCGATCCAGTCATCGGCGGCGTCAAACCCGTTCGTCACGATCTGGCGCGAAATAAGCGCGTGTTCGGGAATGCGGATATAAGCGTTCGACACCAGCACCGCCGGCACGCCGTGCCTTACGGTCACGCGGTAAATCTCGTCCTTCACCGGGCAGGCATCGCCATCAATGAATATCTGTACGTCTTCGCTCATGGCTGATCTTTAGCAGGCGCAGGTGCGGCGTCCATGCTGGCAATCCAGTCGCGCACCAGCGCGACACCCTCATCATCGATCACGCTGCGCCCCAGTTCCGGCATGGCGACGCCTGCCTCGGAGGATTCCATCCGATGGGCCAGGATCGAACGGTCCGGATCCCCCGGGGTGATCACATAGGTGATGCCGCCAGACCCGCGTCCCGCCGCTGTCGGGTGCTTGCCGATCCCCAGCTTGACCGCAGACGTCTCCCCTGCCCCGAGCCAGAGTCCCGAATTCGACGCCGAGCCCGTGGCCTTGTGGCAATGGGCACAATTGATATCGAGATAGGCCCGCGCCCGGCCCGCAACCGGCAGGCTGACATCATGGATTGCAGGCGCCGCAGGCACGTCGTCGAGCACGCCTTCAAGCAGGCCCCGCGCCTGCCAGTCGGCAACCTGGTTCACATGCCCCGGGCCATCATGGTTCAGGTTGCGCGCCTTTGGCCCGATCGGCAGCACCGCATCGCCATCCTGGTGGCAGGTCTTGCACTGGTTCTTGTTGGGGATCGCGTAGTCAATTGACAGTGGCGCGCCCAGCGGCCCCACGACCGATATCGCCTGCCGCCCGCCGGCGGGCGCATAGACCGCCTCGGTGCCTTCCGCATTCCAGACATAGGGAAACGCCGCCCAGCCATTCGCCTTGTGGATCAACAGCCGCGTCTCGACCTTGTATTCACGCACGCCCGGTGCCCGCAGGTCCGGCGCAAACGCAAACGTCTTGATCAGCGCGCTGCCGACCGGGAATTCCATCACGCCGTCAGCCGAATACGCCGCCGCCTTGCCCTTCGGCACGTAAACGAACCGGTGCTTGATCGCATGATCGGAGAAGAGCGGATTGATCAGGTCATAGGGTACGACACCGGTCGCCGGACTATCGGCTGCCGCATCACTGAAGAAACCGTAATCCGCCAGGTGCGGCGCTGGCGCGTCTGCCAGCAACAGGGCCGCATCCGGTCCGCCAACCTCACCGCCCCGCGCGCTGCAGCCCGCCAGCAGCAGCAGCGCGGGAACGAGGAAGGCCAGTCGCGTCATCGCGTCAGCGTCCTATTCGGCATCCTGCGGCAATGTAACGGCCGCCGGTTCGACCACAGGCGTACCCTGCGGACGGTCCATGCTGGGCGCGAGCGTCTCTGGATCGATCGGATACGCGCCGACGCCGAGACTGACGAAACCGACTTCGGGCGCCTCGTCGATGACAAGGTTCACCACCTGCGACTCAGCGCCCGGCCAGCGTGTCACGCCATCGCTTACAATCGCCGGCAGCGTGCCGCCCAGCGCCTCCGCCATGGGTGCCAGCATGCCTTGCGGATCGTTGCCGCCGCCCGACCAGCGATTGTTCCGCACCACGATATCGCGCGGCAGCGGATTGTACCGCTCGTCCGCGAACGGTTCGGTATAGGCCGTCAGCAGCACATGCGCCGAGCGGTTGTCGGCAAACTCATTGTCGAACACATGCACGTCGCGATTGGCCAGGATGATCACGCCCGTACCCGACGGCACGCCCGCCACGATATTGCCGGCCGGCGCAAAGTTGCGCGTATTGTTGTGCACAATCTGATTGTTGAAAATCCGCGTCGAATGCCCACCAATAACGGGCAGGTCCGGCAGGTCGAACACGAGGATGCCGCCCGTATTGTCGCGGGCAATATTGCCGTAAACGTCCGCATTGTTGGAGTTCTCGATCTCGATGCCCGCCACATTGAACTCGGCCAGCGAATTGCGCACGATAATGTTTTCCGACTGGCCGACATAGATGCCGGCATCGGAGGCGCCACGCACGGTCACGTTCTCGACCAGCACGTCGCGCGATTCCACGGGATAGACGCCATAGGCGCCATTGCCTTCGTCAGGCTCGCCCGACCAGTCGACCGTGATATCGCGATAGGTGATGCCATCGGCACCCTTGGACTTGATGCCATCGCCCTTGGTGTCGCGAATACCGAACGCCATCAGGGTCACATTGTCGGAGGTCACCAGCAGGCCTTCGCCCGCGCCGGTCTGCCCGGCAAAGTCGAGAATGGTCTTATCCTGGCCGGCACCCAGGAGTGTCACGCCATCGACATCGAGCGACAGGCCCGTGGTCAGGTTAAACACGCCTTCCGGCAGCCGGATCGTATCGCCGGGCTTGGCTTCGATGAGCGCAGTTTGGAGATTGGTGGCAAAGTCGCCGTCCGCAGACACGACAGCAGGCAACGCGGGCGCTTCGGCCTTGGTCTCGGGCGCAGGTTTCGGGCTACACGCGGCGAGCGCCAGCAGGGCCGCAGCCGCAGTCCATGTTCCGTGAAATCTCATTGCCATGTCCTCCCCGGTTTGTTCGGTGACACAAGTGTCAACTTCAAACCGGGGAAAAGCAAGGGGTGGTCAACGCGTATTAGTGCACGCTGAGTGGCTTCAGGTCGTTTGCAAGCGCTGCAGCAAAGGCAGCGTCGCGGCCTTCGACAACCGCGAGGCGTACGCCGTCGGCTGACAGGACCACAAAGAGCTCATCCGGATCATTGATCTGGTTGGCTTCGCTTGCGGGCAGAAGGCTCTGCAATTCGTCCGCATCCAGGTGGCGGATGTAGACGAAGGCGTCGCTTTCAAACGGGTTCGTTTTCAGTTCAGTCGTCATCATTCCAATCCTTTCCGTCACAAGACAGATACCGAACGCCAAGAGCCGGTGACTGTGCCTTCAAGGGGCGGACCCTTCGTTCAGGATCAAGATGGGGGAGCAATATGGCCGCTTCAAGCGCCGGCATGTGGCGGAAGTGAGATAGTGTTCACAAATAAGTGACGGCGCGCCAGTCTTTCAATTGCGGAAACAGCCCGGAGCCCGGGCGATGTGGCGCGCAAAGCGCCGATACGGAACACGCTAAAAAAGAAGAAGAATGGTGGAGCCAGACGGAATCGAACCGACGACCTCTTGCATGCCATGCAAGCGCTCTCCCAACTGAGCTATGGCCCCATTCTGGGAAGGGCGAGAAGTAGACGCGCCGGGCGCGCCTTT
>Ga0180009_10000958_pt1 | contig 36615 bp, 27 predicted proteins | sample OS_PC_MetaG_FD_123537 | JGI IMG/M metagenome (GOLD analysis project Ga0180009, IMG submission 123537) | Groundwater microbial communities from the Aspo Hard Rock Laboratory (HRL) deep subsurface site, Sweden - OS_PC_MetaG | ecosystem: Environmental > Aquatic > Deep subsurface > Groundwater... | reverse complement strand
TTGAAAACCGAAGAAATGAGTATTTAAAATCAAAAAAATCAACTAGTAAAAAAAATCATTTATATTTGAAATAATTAACAAACACTCCTTAAGGAAAAGTCCAAATTAGTTTGAAGACATACAAGTGTGCATAATGATTATAGGAATATCCTTGTATGAATCTGATAAGTTTTTCAGTTTTTTAAAACTATCTAATTCATGACTATTCCAAGAATCAAGGATAATTGCTTTTACATCAGACAATTTTAACCCAGGGGCTTCAGTCTCCCGAACAACAGCATTATGTATGTTGTGAGATTTTGCTTTGTGAGAATCTAGATAAAGCCAAAAATTTCCTCTTTCCCAAGATTGAAGAACCATATAATGGGCCAACGAAGTTAGCCCGAATTGTGGTGGTGCATTGAAAATAATTGATTCAGGGTTATTGATTATTTCAATTACATCAATCCGTCTTGTGTAGTTCTCGTCAGGATTTTGGGAAATTTCGTTTGTATTACTAATAACAGGGTCAACCCAAATTATAGGCTGTGAACTAAATGCTTGTAAAGAGTTGTCTAAGTTTTCTTTAAATTTAGCTCTAAGAACTTCAAATTGAACATTTTCCTTTGTTGAGCCTGATTTTTCTTTGCTGTAAAGTTTGATGAAATAATCTGTCAGATGAGTTCGAAAAGTATTTTCAAAATCATTAGCTCCGTTGTATGTCCAATGATACCCACCTAAATCGCCAACTCGCCTTTTAAAGTCTCTAACTTTGTCAAGGTCACTTGTGTTAATTGCACTTGGTTTGACAGGTGCGTCATTGAAGTAAAACATTATTTCAACGCTTTCCTTATTCTTTAGTCGTTCGTATGCGTTATTAAATTCTTCTTCCGTCCCTGAACCTGCAACTTTTGTTTCTGTTCCAAATTTTTGGTTCATTATTCCAACAAAGACATCATAATCATTTCCTAATTGGCCGCTAATTGTAACTTGACTATATTTACCAGAAAAACTTGGTCGAGTGTTATGCTCCCACATTCTTTCTTCAATAATGAAACCAAAACTCTCACCAATCCCTTTGTTTAGTTCCTTGAAAATTTTTAAGCACAAACCTCTTTCGTCCTTTGTGTCGCCTGGTGAAGCAACTAAACATTTAAAAATTCTCTTTTCCATTTTCTTCTTGTGTTATTCGTTTTTTTGTCTTGACGGAACTGTCTGTCAGCATTGCCACCAACTCACAATCACCACCAAAAACCCACAACTTTCCCATCGCATCATCATCCGCATTTGGAATAGCCGCAACTTTTGCAGGTGAGGCAACCTTCTTGATACACCAGCGAAGGCTCGCTACACTTTTCGCAAGTGTTTTCTGAAGGAATGGTACCATCCGGGATATAACTCTTTAGCGCGCGCGCCAAACCGTTTTTCCAGGTGTTGAGCGTGGCATCGCTCAGGTGTAGGTTGTTCACCAAGTCCACCACATAGGGCAGGGGCATGCCGTGGCGCAACACACCCGAAATAAGCTTGGCATAGTTCCAGTATTCTTCGTTGAAGGTGCGCGAAAGACCCTCAATAGTGGTCTTATAGCCGGCCGTGTCTTCGTGTTGAAAGTCGTAGCGCGATCGGCCGTCAGCCGTTTTGGTTTTAATGACCCAACCTTTGTTGATGTGCGAAAGTATGGAAAAAGATTCCCGAGCCGGACCTGTGAAAATTTCGTAAGGACGCCCTTCAAAAAGCCCCACCACAGCTATCCATTTTTCGCCTTCGTTGTTAAATTGAATAATGTCGGCTTCCAATTTTTGCGGACGCTTGGGCGCGTTGGTCTCTGCAAAACCAGGTTCCTTTTCAGCTTCTTTGTTAGACACCAACACACCGCTACGCGAACCGTCGCGGTAAACGGTGATGCCTTTGCAGCCCGTTTTCCAGCCGGTCATGTAAATATCGCTCACCATTTGTTCGTCCACGTCTTCGGGTACGTTCACCGTCACGCTGATGGAGTGGTCCACCCATTTCTGCACAGCGCCCTGCAAGCGTACTTTTTCTACCCAGTCCACATCGTTGGCCGTGGCCTTGTGGTAGGGCGATTGGGCTATGATTTTATCGAGTTCTTCTTGTGGCAAGGCAGCCACTTCATCGCTGTTGTAGCCATTGGCATTGAGCCAAGTGACAAACTTATGGTGGAAAACATGAAATTCTTCCCACGAATCGCCTACCTCATCAACAAAACTCACCGTGACATTTTTGTCGTTCGGGTTTACTTTTCTGCGGCGTTTGTAGGCCACCATAAATACCGGCTCAATACCCGAAGTGGTTTGGGTCATGAGGCTGGTGGTGCCGGTAGGCGCAATGGTGAGTAGCGCAATATTGCGTCGGCCAAATTGCTTCATCTCCGCATAGAGTTGTTCGTCGTGCTTTTGGATGCGTTGGACCATTGGGTTGTTGGCTTCGCGTGTGGCGTCATAAACGGGAAATGCGCCACGGTCTTTGGCCATTTCTACAGACGAACGATAGGCATTGAGCGCCAAAGTGCGGTGAACCAAAACCGAAAAGTCGGTGGCCTCCTTGGTGCCGTATCGGTAGCCTAAAGCAGCCAACATATCGCCTTCGGCGGTGATGCCTACACCTGTCCGCCGGCCTTGCTCAGCTTTTTCTTTGATTTTGTGCCAAAGTTCAAATTCGGTTCTTTTAACAGATTCCAATTCGGGGTCTTTGGCAATTTTATCTATGATTTTATCCACTTTTTCCAGCTCCAAATCTACAATGTCATCCATCATGCGTTGCGCCATGCCCACGTGTTTTTTAAATTTTGAAAAATTGAAAGTGGCACTTTCGGTAAACGGATTTTCTACATAACTGTACAGGTTGATGGCCAGCAGGCGGCAACTGTCATAAGGACACAGCGGAATTTCCCCGCAAGGGTTGGTGGAAACGGTTTTAAAACCCAAGTCTGCATAGCAATCGGGTACAGATTCATTGATAATGGTATCCCAAAATAAGACACCCGGCTCAGCCGATTTCCACGCGTTGTGTATGATTTTATCCCAAAGTTTTTTGGCGTCGATGCTTTGTTTGTATTTGGGATTGTCGCTGTCTATGGGAAATTGCTGTTGGTATGCCGTGCCCGCTTCCACGGCCTTCATAAATTCGTGATCAATTTTTACAGACACATTGGCACCGGTTACCTTGGTGCCGTCCATTTTGGCATCTATAAAATGTTCGGCATCCGGATGTTTTATCGACACAGAGAGCATCAAAGCACCCCTACGGCCGTCTTGGGCCACTTCACGGGTTGAATTAGAATACCGCTCCATAAACGGCACTATACCGGTTGAGGTGAGCGCACTGTTCATTACCGGACTGCCTTTGGGGCGAATGTGTGACAAATCGTGTCCCACACCACCGCGGCGTTTCATGAGTTGTACTTGTTCTTCATCAATTTTCAACACGCCGCCGTAGGAATCCGAAGAGCCGTCATTGCCAATGACAAAGCAATTAGACAATGAAGCAATTTGATAGTCGTTGCCGATGCCGGTCATAGGCCCGCCCTGGGGTACGATGTAGGTAAAATCTTTGAGCACCTCATAGAGGTCTTCTTCCGAATACGGATTGGGGTATTTCTTTTCTATGCGTGCAATTTCGCGTGCAATCCGCCGGTGCATTTGGTCGGGGTTAGACTCGTAGATGTTTCCGGCCGAATCCTTGAGTGCATATTTGTTGAGCCATACGGTAGCCGCCAAAGTATCGCCCTTAAAATAGTTTGTGGCATCTGCCAATGCTTCGTCAAAAGTATAGACTTTTGATTTTGTAATGTTTTCAAAATCAGATTTTTGTGTGGTTTTTGCTTCGTTGTTCTCCAAGTCAAAAATCGATAAGGATGCCTCTCTTTCCATAGTTGTCTGTTTTTTTAGTATAAAACGTGGGTGTTTTTGTGTGAATCTTACCCATGCAAGTTAATCAGCTAAGGTTGAAAATTCAATCAAAACAAAAGGAATATTTTTCAACAATCGCAACGCATAGAAATGCCCCAATTGGGTGAGTTATTAACAAAAAATTTACATTCGAAAGGCTTACGAATAGGTTTTCGTTGTGATAGATGTTCTGAAATGGAAACCAATTTGAGCAGACAAATCCTTTTTTACGACAACGATTGATGTTTTAGATCAACCTTCTTTTTTCTATTGAAGTAAGCCTTTTTCTCTGCGGCATCTTTCGCTGCAATACACCACTTCGGGCCAATTCCTTTCCCACTTTTTACGCCACGCAAAAGGGCGTTTACACACAGGGCAGGTTTTATAAGGAAGTCGTGTTTTGTGATGCGTCATTTAACAGCGATTGTACTTCTTGATGCGGTCGTGCGTAGGCAAACCGATCCATGAGTTTTGGCATGGCATAGCCATCTAATCCATTCACAGCCACCACATTTCCTTTATCCAATTGCAGCCAACCGTCGGGCTGCAACAAATCGGCATCCACATATATTTTTTCGATGGCGGCGATGATGTGAATGGTACCGTTTTCCTTGATGGGATATTCGTTGAGGTACTTGCAGTAGAGTTTTACAGGACTTGCTGCGACAAACGGAACCGGTAAGCCGTCCATAAAAACGGCTTCCATGTCGGTTTTATCAAATTCAGATTCGTAGGCTTCGTACTTTGCTGACGACTGGTGCGCCGGTTTGATGAGTTTGTCCGTGATGTGGTTGACCGAAAAATGACCGGTTTCTCGTATGTTTTTGTAGGTATCCCGCGGCACCGTAGTCGGACGCAAAATAAAACCCAGCATAGCCGGTTGGCTTCCCAAATGAGTAACCGAACTAAAGACAGCCACATTGAGTAGGCCATCCGTTGAGCAAGTGCCCAGTAAATTGGCCGATTTGTATCCGGTGCAACTGTTCACCAAATTTAACCGATATATCTTGTCGAGGTTTTGGAGGTGGACCTTGTCAAAAGTGCGCATGTTTTTTTTACAAAGATAATATTGTTTAAATAAAATAATGAAACGTTAAACAAATTATCTTTTCAAGCTAAAATGTCCCCGCACATTTCGGCCATCAGCAAATTCAATTCTGTACCAATAGTCTGTGGATGGCATGGGCGTTCCGCGATAGGTACCATCCCAACCGGCACTGTTGGCAGGCAAATCTTTGAGCAGCTTTCCCAATCTGTCAAAAATAAATATTTTCATACCGGCTCTCAGCGCGGCAGGTACGCCACCCACTTGCCATCGGTCGTTGAAACCGTCGCCGTTTGGCGTAAAGAATTTGGGCACACCAAATACAGCGACTTCTTGGCTCACCATGCCACATCCATTTTTATCGCGCACAAAAACGGTGTGAAATCCAAATAAAACACGGGTAAACAGGTTTGCATCTTGATAGGGTCCATCGATAAAGTCTAAAGCAAATTCGTAGTCTCCCGGTCCCGAAACATTGACTTCTATGGTGTTGTTATCCGAATTTTCAAGCACTGCGATGTCTGTTATGGTAGCCCGGGCCGATCCTGAAACGTTGATGGTTCTGCGCGTGGCACATCCAAATGTGTTAAAAACATCAACCGTAAAAATACCGGTTTGGTTTATTCGAATGTTAGGCGTGGTTTCGCCGGTTGACCATAGGTATTCAAAATTATCAAATTGCGAGGGCGGCACACCTGGCGACAAGAGAAGCGATGTGTTGCCGTCCACACACAAAATCAAATCTTCTTCTGTGTCAATTTGCGGAAGAGGTCTCACAAAAATGTCGAGCATGCCAATGGCAAAACAATTTGTTCCGTCGTTTACCCGTGCAAAAAGGGTCTGCATGCCCGGAGTGTTGTTGGTATAAAAAGTGGGCAAACTGTTTTGTTCGCGTAATGCATCGTTAGGATTTTCATAATATCGGACAGAAAGTCCGGCGGGCAGACCGTCGAGGAATTGTTCGTCAGCCAAAGACAAATTAAATGTAGCAAAAGCCGTTTCGGCACATGCATCCAACTGGGCCGATTGTATGTCGTTAAAAGTGGTCTGTAAAGTCAGTTCGGCAATTGAAATGCAACCAAATGGGCTTTGAATGCGCGCAAATAGCAATTGATTGGCCACAGTATTCGAAAAATTTTCCGGATTTGGTATAGGATTTTGATTGTTCTGAGCATCCGCCAAACTGAGGAAAAAATCGGTGACGCTCAGGTTCTGATTTTCCCCGGTGAGGTCTGCAACGGCTTGGTTGAGGTTAAAAAGTGTGCGTCCATCGGTATCTACATCACACTGAAGGAGAACGGTATTTTGTACCGTTGGTGGCGGGACGAATGCTACCAAAACACTTCCTTCAGACAGGCATCCGCCACCGGCATCAACAGCTACGCTATATTGGCCTGCGGTGCTTACAGTCAGTGTTTGTCCTGTTTCGCCGACGAGCATATTGCCATTTAAAAACCATTGAAAAGTACTGCCTACTACGCCTATGGAAGCGTCCAATATAAGGGTTTCACCTTCACAAACGGCATTCCCGTTGGCAAGCGTTCGGTCCGGCCCCAAATCGGTTTCTATGGAAAAACTGCCACCGGCAATAAAGATTGCAGAATCAAACAGCGCATTGGTTTCATCGGCTATCACCAATTTAATGCGATAGGTAACATTGGGTATCACATCTGCTGAGGCCGTCAAAACAGCGGTTTGACCATTGAAATTGATGGGCGAAACGACGCCGTTTAACCTTCCAAAAAACGCCTCGTTTTCGGCTGGGCATCCAAAAGCACCCGGAAAATCGGGATGAACTGTGGTCACCTTCACCGGGATGTTTGTGTTGGGCACAACCGCCAAATTCTGAAAAGGCTCATCCACCCCGACGCGTTTTAGCAGAAACGCAAAACCGTCAGAAAAATCGCAGGGGCGCGGACTGTTGTATTCTTCCGAAGCAAACAAATAGTCAAAACTGATGCGGTTGGCCACCGGTGTAAAATCGAATTCGAGTAGGGTAGCGTTGGTGGTGTTTCGCACGCTTAGAGCGGTTTCCAAATCGGGGTCACCTACCCAGCCCGAGGCGGTTTCGCTCAGCACACTATCGTTAGGCCCCACCGCGGAAGTGGCCCTGCCGGTGCTCAATACAATGCCGTTTTCGAATGGAAAATCAGATCCGTTTCTTTCAAAAAATCCGTAACTCAAACTGCCGTCGCCAAAATCGCCACTCACAGCTTGCACATTAGACACCGAGGCGCAGTTGGAATTGACCAACACATCTTCAATCAAAACGGTTGGTGATACATTTTGATTGACAGTGATGTTTTGGGCCGTCAGATAGAAGCAAGAAAAACATAACAGCGGCAATACAATGCCACATAGGTGATGGTGTAATTTTTGTGGGAACACTTGCCTCAATATAGATTAGAAAAATCAGTTTTCTTGCCCGTCCAGCAATTCGTAGCCGTAGTCCAAGCCCTTTTCAGTAATGGGTACACCTTCAACCATCCATTGGGGTTGTGGGGCACCTTTGAGGTAATGGTCAAAAAACTGCATCATGCGTATAGACAAATCCATGCGGTTTTTCATTTTGGTCAGGTTGTGGGCTTCTTTGTTGTAAACCAACAGCCATACCGGTTTGTCAAGTCGCCGCAAGCCCATAAAAAATTCGATACCCTGATAATACGGAACGGCACCATCGGCATCGTTGTGCATCATCAAAAGCGGGGTGTTCACATTGGGAGCACTGAAAAGCGGTGAGTTTTCTATGTACAAATCGAAGCCGTCCCAAAGATTTTTGCCAATTCTGGTTTGGGTTTTTTCGTATTGAAAAGCGCGATTGAGACCCGATTGCCAACGAATACCGCCATATGCAGAAGTCATGTTGGATACAGGCGCACCTGCCATGGCTGCGGCAAACTTATCGGTTTTGGTAATCAAATAGGCGGTTTGATAGCCACCCCAACTTTGCCCTTGTAGCGCCATTTTGCTACTATCCACAAAAGGTAACTTTTCTAATGCTTCCACGCCCGATACGATACAATTATAAGCACTCTGTCCCGGATATCCGTCTTTGTAAACAATGTCTGGCACAAAAACCAAGTAGCCATTGCTCGTCAGGTAGCTCATGTTAACGGTAGAGCGACTTGGCGAGGGTGTGATGTAACTGTGAAGCGTTTCTGAACGTTTTTCATAGAAATACACCACCATCGGGTATTTTTTGTTTGGGTCAAAATTGGCAGGTTTGTAGAGTAAACCTTCCAGAGGCACACCATCGTAGGCATTCCACTTGACCAATTCAACAGATCCCCAAGCGTAGTCTTTTTGTTGCGGATTGACATCGGTTAAAATCTTGGCGGTTTTAAAAGTTTTGTCTGTCAGGATGACGTCCGGATAGGTTTGGAAATTGTGTTTTCGATATACAAAAACATCTTTTTCTTTGGCTTTTTGAATGCCTTGGATGCCAAAGTTGTCGAAAGCGACTAATTTTTCAAGCTTGAGATTTTTTAGGTCGATGGTATAAATGCCATCGCCTTTGGTTTTTTCGTCAAAAGCGCTGAGTAGCAATTTGCGTCCCATTTGGGTGGCAAATTCTCTTTCTTCCGGATCCAGGCGCAGGGTTCTGAAAACGGTTTTGCTGTCTCTGCCTGTTTGGGTAAGGTTTACGGGTTTTTCTTTTCCATGGATATCGAGCATCCAAATGTCGTACTTGTCATAAACCAAAGCCTGTCCGTCGGCTGTCCATCCGCCAAATCCGTGGGCCGGTGGTGCAGCCGGATGGTCGTCGTCTTCGTTAAAAAGCGGGGTAGGGATAGTGGTAGTAAGATTTTGGGTGGTACCGTTTTCCAGGTTTACTACAAACCATTGTCTGTTGATGTGGTCGTAATAAACGGCTTTGTTTTCTGTTGGATGCAATTCGGGTCGTCCGGCGATGCTGTCCAGAATTTTTTTGCGATTGCCACTTGGTGTGTGAACGGCGTAATAATCGCTGAGCCAAGGGAAATCCCATGACCGCGCCACGTCGTAGGCACGCGAATCGCTTCCCAGTATGTAGGCTTTTTCCCGGGCTCTGTCAAATGTCAAATCATCCATTTCAGGCAGATTTAATTGGACTATTTGCTGAGAAGTCAAATCAAAATAGAAGGTGTAGGCTTTTTCTGTAAGTTGTTTTTTGCGCGCTTGTTGTTCCGGCTGTATCATTTTGTCGGTCCACACCCAAACGTCCACTTCTGCTTTTTCGTCTTTGAGCATCGTGGTGTCCACGGTCAGTTCTTTGTGTGGTTTGGCATAGAAATACAGGCGTTGGTCGCGCTTAGAAAACTCGGGAGATTGATACATTGAAATGCGCCAATTTTCAGGAAGAAGGTCGTAATCCTGATTGACTATGGTTTGTGTGTTTCCCTGCTTCCAAAGTGTGAGTTCGTAGCGGAGCGAATCGTTTTTGATGGAGTCTTTAGCGGCCAAATAAGCCACAGCCGATCCCGATTTGTTGGCGGCGAGATGTTTGTAAGAAACCTTGCCTGTGTCGATTGGAATTTCTGTGTAAGTTTTAAAATCGTATGCGAATACACCGCCGTTTGTTTTTTTCTTTTCAGGTTTTTTAGAGAAGAAAAAGCCTGGTTTTTCTTCGGAAAATTCGTAATCGGCTGTGCGAAACAGACTGTCTTTTCGATTGTTTTTTAAATCGATAATAATGATATAATCATCTTCCGATGCAGGATGCTTCTTTTTGGTAGCCGTGCTGTCTTTAGGTTTCTTTTTGTCGGCGGGCTCTTTTATTTTTTGTATGGCCACCCATCCTTCATATTTCTTCGGCGTTTTGAAGTTTTTAATGTTGGGTAGCGAATCTATCAGCTCTCTGCGCTGTACGTCAAAAATAAAAAAGACATCTTTTTGCAGTTTGTCTTTTTTTACTTTGTCTTTTTTCTCCTGTCTTTGCACTTCATAATCGGGTTTTCGTTTAAAAAAAACGTAATTTTCGTCAAAGCTCACCACGGCTTGGTAGCCGTTGTGAAAGCGGTTTTTATAACCGGTTTCGGTGTTGTGTATTTCGAGGTAGCCATCACCCCAATCTGTGGCGGTTTCTACTTCTATGAGCAACACTTTACCGTTTCGAGACAGGTCTGTTTTAGATATGTTTTTCCAAGCGTGGTAATCCTCGTGTGTTAGAGGCTTTGGGTTTTGTGCCCAAGCGACGGTTGAAAATAACAGAAGAAATGTGAGGGTTTTTAACATGTTCATTTTAGTTGTTTTTTAATTTTTCTATAAGTTGTTGTTCGTTTGCTTGTTTGAGTTTGGTCAGTGCATCTACATGTTCGTTGGGTACGGCGATAGACAAGACATAATGTGCGATTTTCCAACCCGAGTCCGTTTGTATCAGCACGCCCGAACCGCGGCAAATCCCCATTTGTGTGCTTAAAAGTTCATCAAACCAGGCCGTGTTTTCCGCTGTATTAAAAAAAATATGACGTTCGAGTTTCGAAAAAGACCAAGCTTTGCCACGGTCGAAATAGGGCTTAGCAAAATCCCTGAACGCTTGTCCTTTCCAATTTTCGGTAGCATCTGTTCCAATAAAAACAGCATCTGCAGTCATTAAATTGGTATAGGTTTCAAAATCGGCTTCCGAAGCGGCTTGGTGCCATTGCGACAACAAGTTATCGAGGTGTTGGATGTTGCGTTCTTGTGCTGTTAGATGAACCGAAAAAATAAGAAATAAGAGTAAGTGTAAAATTGATTTCATGAACAACGAATTTATGTGTCTAAAATACGATAATATTTAACATCTGCAGAAACCGCATTTGTTTTTTGGTTTTGTTTTCTTTACATGTAAAGAATGCCTTGTTGAAGAAGTAGGATTTGAAATTTTATAACAAAAAGTTAGTTTTTAAAAAGACAGGAAGACTTATCTTTGCCAAAAAACAACCTGACATGAACGATTTGCAGCCTATCATAGAAAAAGCTTGGAACGACCGCAGTTTATTAACACAAACGGAAACCCTTTCTGCCATCAGGGAAGTCATCAATTTGCTCGATTCGGGTAAGTTGCGCGTGGCCGAACCGATCGAAAACGGCTGGCAAGTGAACGAATGGGTAAAAAAAGCCGTAGTGCTTTATTTTCCCATCCAAAAAATGGAAACTTTTGAAGTGGGTATTTTTGAGTATCACGATAAAATTCCGCTCAAAAAGGGCTATGCCGAAAAAGGAATCAGGGTGGTGCCGCACGCAGTGGCACGCCACGGGGCCTATATATCAAAAGGGGTTATTTTGATGCCGAGTTATGTGAACATCGGTGCCTATGTAGATGAAGGTACGATGGTGGACACTTGGGCAACGGTGGGCAGTTGTGCGCAAATTGGGAAAAATGTACATCTTAGTGGCGGCGTGGGCATCGGTGGAGTTTTGGAGCCGTTGCAAGCCGCTCCTGTCATCATAGAAGATGGCGCGTTTATTGGTTCGCGCTGCATTGTGGTAGAGGGCGTTCGTGTAGAAAAAGAAGCGGTTTTGGGTGCCAATGTCTGCTTGACGGCATCTACCAAAATCATTGATGTGACCGGGAACGAGCCCATAGAAACGAAAGGGATTGTTCCGGCGCGGTCGGTGGTCATCCCCGGAAGCTATACCAAATCTTTTGCAGCTGGGGATTTTCAGGTGCCATGCGCACTCATTATCGGCAAAAGAAAACCATCTACTGATTTAAAAACTTCTTTAAACGACGCGCTCAGGGAGTACGATGTGGCCGTCTAGTATTTTAACTGTATTTATTTTGTAGCGGTTTAGATTATTCTATCTTTGGAGCATCAACATCTTAAGCAAATCTTAAGAAATGAAATGCCTATTAGCAGTTTTATCAAGCCCGTTAATTTGAATCAACCGGTATGTGATTTTTCATGGCGTTTTGTCTAACTTTGACTGATGTAAGATTTTGATTTTGAATTAATTAGTAGTGATAATTAGAAGCGTATGAAAATCATTATTCTCGCTGCCGGAATAGGTTCTCGCCTAGGAAATCCTGCACCCAAACCGCTCACGGTTCTTCAAAACGGCAAAAGTATTATGGAAATGCAAACCGCGCATTTGTCCAAATATTTCAATCCGGACAACATCATGGTGGTAGTTGGTTTCAAAAAGGATTTGATTATGGAGAGTTTTCCCGAACTGGCTTATGTTTATAATACATTTTTTGACACGACCAATACTTCCAAAAGTTTGTTGCACGCCCTGAAAAAAAATAAAAACCAAAAAGTTTTGTGGATAAATGGCGATGTTGTTTTCGATGAAAATTTATTGTCTGTATTGAAACCGTATATCAAAAAGAAGCAGTCGTTTGTGGTGGTCAACACCGCAAAAGTAGGAGAGGAAGAGGTAAAATACACCTTGAAAGACGGCTACATCAACAAACTGTCAAAATCAGTACAAAACGCCTTGGGCGAAGCCGTAGGTATCAATTTTATCGCAAAAAAAGACATTAAAACGCTCATTAAGTGGTTGGAGAAATGTGAGGATCAGGATTATTTTGAAAGAGGCATTGAAATGGCCATTGAAAATGACGGACTTAAAATTGTACCGGTGGACATTTCTCAGTTTAATTGCGTGGAAATTGATTTTCAAGAAGATTTGGACAACGCCAACAGCCTATTCCATACAAAATGAGGCATATTTTATTCTGCAAAAACCCGTATGCGTTTGATGTGCTGAACCAAATCAAAGAGGTTTTGAAAGCGCAGAATGAAGATTTTTTGTGGTATGTGTACCCCAAAATCGCCGACAAATTTCCCTTTTATGGCGAGCCTTTTACCACAAAAATGGAAGATTTAAAAGCCTATAGGAGTGATGCTATTTTTGTGCCGGGCAACGAAGTGCCACATAATTTGCGCGGGGTGAAGGTGCAAGTTTTTCACGGATTGGCGGGTGAAAAGAAAAGCCATTTCAAAATCCGTCATTATTTTGATTTGTATTTGACGCAGGGCTCCTATTTCACAAACAGGTTTTTAAAGCTAAAAGAAAAATACAAAGATTTTGAAGTCATAGAAACCGGTTGGTCAAAATTTGATATCTATTGGAGCAACCCCAAAAAATATCAGCCCGTTAAAGAAGCACTTCTTATAAAATACCAAGCTGATAAAATAATACTTTACGCGCCCACTTTTTCGCTTTCGCTTACTTCTGCACCCTTTCTGAAAGAAGAAATAAAGCGTTTGGCCGAAAATAAAAACTATCTAATTCTCATCAAATTTCACGATTTGATGGGCAAAGAACTCATAGAAGATTATATAAAACTGGCCGAAAGTATAGATAATGTGCGCTTCGAATCGGAGCGAAACATCACCAAATACCTGATGGTGGCCGATTTGCTCATCAGCGACACTTCTTCCGTTATCTACGAATTTCTCTTGTTAGACAAACCGGTGCTTACCTTTAAAAACATATCAACACAAATCTTGTGGGACAACCGTTTGACGTATGACAACCTGGCTGAAAGTGTAGCTGAAAATTTGCAAAAAGATACCTTTAAACCGCAACGAAAAATCATATCCGATACCTACCATCCCTACAAAGATGGACATTCGGCACAGCGGATGGTTGATGCTGTCCGGTTTTACATCAAAGCATTTGGAGTTCCCGAGCGCAGAAAATTGTCGCTTTTCAGAAAATTTAAAATTTATAAGGAATTTGGTTTTTAATCCTTCTTGCCACCTCTGACAATAGACTTATCGTTTTCAAAAGTGTTCCAGATGGGTTCCGGTTTTTTCCAATTTCCATAACGGTGGGTTAAATAATCTGCAATTGGACTTGGCGCAGGAAAGTCAATTTCTCTAAAACGGATGGTTTCTTCCTTTTCATAAAAAGATACCGGACAGGATTTAAGCACACCATTGCCAACCAGCCAATATAAATTTTGGCCCAATTGGTATTTGATAAAAACATCCAGCGCAACCTTCCCCTTCAGCAAACCCAGCCATTTCTTTTTTCTGATTTTAAGTATGCGGATGTCGCCCTTTTTAAAAAAGGGTTCTTGGTCAGTTTTAAAATATCGTACTCTGAGCCGAAACCCATTTTGATTTAAAACCTTGGCAAGTTTTTTTATTTCAGGCAGGTGCACGCGTTGCATACTGAAATCCACATCATTGTCCCAAGGCAACAAATGACCGTCTCTGCGGATGCCTAAAAGTGTGCCGCCTTCTAAAGCATAGGGGATTTTCAGTTGATTAAGAATCTGACTTACCTCGCAAATCAACATTTCGGCTTCTATTAAATTTTTGCCGGTAAGTTTAATGTTGTAAGCCATTTATTGCGAGTGTTTTACCATTCTTTTTTTGTCTTTTTTACTTTAGTTTAAAAATATTATCCTCTGACACAAAAATTAATATTTGATTAAAGTAACATTCTTGCAAGACTTTCCGAGTAGGGTAGTCGTTTTTAAGTCTGTTAAATTACTGAATAATTGAGACGCATCTCATGCCAAAACTTTACTAAATTATCCTTTTAAATCCTCTAATTTTTATCCATTCGTGAATTCTGTAAAAAAACGTCTTGCCTTTCTGTATTTTGAAGAAATTCATCATATCCCACATTTCATAGGAATAGCCTCTGAGTTGTCTGGAAATCAAGATTTTAAAATAGATATATTGACCTATGAACTCAAGCACGAAGTTCTGTTTTATTTTTTAGACCTACTCGAAGCTAAAAATATAAGTGTTATCCAATTGGAGAAGCCCTTTGTAAGAAAAATTATCGACTACATTACAGGAAGGAAAAAACCGAGTTCCGTATTCTTTTATAAAGCCTACAAAAAAATACTATTGAGTTATGATGCATTAGTTTTTACCGAGAAAAACCACAAATACCTTTTTAAGGCGAGGAAAAAGGCTCAAAAACCCTTTTTGATTTTTACGGGTCACGGCCCGCTATACCTCAAGAATTTAGAAAAACTCGGCATATTAGCCAAAAATACCGAAATCATTGGTTATCCCAAATTTGATCTTATCAATTTTAATTATAAAAAGACACTGTTTAAAGATGATAAACCCGTAGTGATTTACAATCCGCATTTCAATAAATTGACATCTTCGTGGTACAAACACGGCTTGGAAGTATTGGAATACTTCTATCAATCCAAAGAATTTAACCTGATTTTTGCCCCGCATATTTATTTATTCAACCGCAAAGGTTTTTTAAAACCAGCGGCCATTCCGAAAAAATATTTTGAAGCCAAAAACATCTATATCGATTTAGGATCCGTAAGCAGTTCGGATATGTCTTACGCCTTGGCAGCCGATATTTATTTGGGCGATGTGTCCAGCCAGGTTTTTGAGTTTGTCGTCAGGCCGCGCCCTTGTGTATTTATAAATAGCCATCGCACGGCTTGGCAAGACGACCTGAACTACCGTTTTTGGCAAATGGGATTGGTAATTGACGGGGTCGGGCAACTGCACGAAGCGTTGCAAACCGATACGGAAACACTAACCGCTTTCAAAGAAAAACAAAGCGCATTTTTGGAGGAAAATTTTTTGATAGATACTAAGGAAACTGCCAGCCAAAAAGGCGCAACAGCTATCAAAAGTTATCTGGAAGGTGCATCGAGTATGGCAGTTAATTTTAATTGATAATGAAATTCATCAACAGATGCAGTATCGCTTTCTTATCCATATTTCTTACGCCTACGGCATTCCCATCGGTAAACCCTTAGAAGCCGAAATTCTTCGCAGGGGTTATGCGGTGAGGTGGTTTGTAGAAGAAGATGAAACCCTTTCACATCTATCGGGCTCTGAAACTGTTTTGCCGGGCGTAAAGGAGGTCATTCAATACGACCCGCATATCGTCCTGTGTGCGAGCAACACCGTCCCCGATTTTTTCCCGGGCATCAAAGTGCAGGTGTTTCACGGTTTTTCGGTAGGCAAAAGGGCAGAAAACATCGGGCATTTTCGCATCCGCGGCTTGTTCGATTTGTATTGTACACAAGGGCCTTCCACCACGGGTAAATTTGAAGAATTAGCCAAAGAACATGGTCATTTTGAAGTGGTAGAAACAGGATGGTCAAAAGTTGACCCGCTGTTTCCGCTTGATAAAACGGTCAAAAGTGAAAAACCGGCAGTATTGGTTTCATCGACTTTCACGCCTCGGTTGAGTTTGGCACACTCTAATGATGTTTTCAATGAAATAAAAAGGCTTTCGTCGTCCGGTAAATACCAATGGATGGTAGTTCTGCATCCAAAAATGGACGAAGCTATCGTCAGAAAATTTAAAAATATCCAAAGCGAACATCTCAGCTTTCACGACACAGTCGATTTGATTCCCTTATTTAAAAAGGCAGATATCATGTTGGCAGATACCACTTCTGCCATTTATGAATTTTTGTTACAGGAAAAACCGGTGGTGACCTACCGAAACAACCGTCCGGGAAATCATCTTTACAACATCATCAACCCTGAAGAAATAGGGATGGCAATAGAAAGTGTCTTGCAAAATCCCGATGATTTGATTCTTAAAATCAAAGGTTTTATAGCAGAAATGCACCCTTACACCGATGGAAAATCGAGTGAGCGGATAGTTGACACCTGCGTTGACTTTTATGAAAACAAAGAAAAGTATGTTAGCGGAAGAAAACCGCTAAACATCATAAGGAAAATGCAGGCCAGATTGAAGCATCATTATTATAGGTTTTGAAATTCGTTGAAATCAGTGAAGCTGACTTGAAAGTTGGCTACAAGCTGAAAAAAATCTGACTCAAAAAAATATTAATTTGTATATTTGATAAAAATCATAGGAATGGATATTCACACTAGAAAAATAGAATTTATTCAAGAGTTTTTAAAAGTTCAAAACGAAGAAGTCATTAATCGTCTTGAAAAAATTTTACGGAAAGAAAATAAAACTTCTAAAAATGAAGATTTCAAACCGATGACCATTGAAGAATTTAATGAAAGAATAGACAAATCAATGGATGATTCTAAAAATGGAAGATTAACCAAAGAAAGTGACTTAAAAGCCAAAATAGAGAAATGGATTTAGAAGTTTATTGGACTGAATCTTCTGAAAAGGAACTTGAAAAAATATTTGATTACTATAATAGAAAAGCAAGCTATAGAATTGCTAAGAAACTAATTGACGGTATTTTTAATGAAGCACTAAAACTTAAGCGACAACCCGAAATGGGACAAGTCGAGGAATTGCTAAAAAACAGAAAACAACAATTTAGATATTTAATTTACAAAAACTATAAAATAATTTACTGGATTAATAATTCTGAGAATAGAATTGAGATAAATGATGTTTTTGACACACGACAAAATCCACTTAAAATGAAAAGAATGAAATAAAGACAGTTGCTAATAAAAGATATAAGCGACTGTTGCTTAGGTGTTTAAATTAAACAAAAGTTAATAAAATATAGGATAGTGCTAAACTAAAAAGCTAGGGCATAAAAACCCCCAACGACTCATAGCCACGGCACGTTGCCTAATTTGTGCATGAATCCACCGACGCTTCCTCCGGCCGAATCGCATCCAAAGGCTCAAACTTCCGGATGCCGTAAGGGGTTACTTTGATGTGTTTGTTGCGGGTGTATTTCCGGATTTTTTTGTTTATTTTGATGGATGCTTCCGTTTTATAAGCGCGTTCGTGGTCGAGGTGCAAGCAAATGGCGCTATACCTGATTTGTTTGCCTTTGATGCCCAAATTTTTGAGCCGTTCGCCCATTTCCCTGTCCTGCCCGCCATATTGCATGCGCTCGTCAAAGCCGTTGACTGCTAGGATGTCTTCCCGCCAACCCGAAGCGTTGTGTCCGTTCCAAGTAGCCTTGGAGGTTGTGAAACTGTTCAGGAATTCTTCTTTGATGCCCTCCGCATTCAATTTGTTATTTTTAAAAGACGCTCCCAAGCCGTTTTTGAGCAGCCATTTCAGTTCAAAACAACGTCCCGATTCAATATCTTCTTTAGTTATTAGTTTTGAAACAGACATGGGCAGTTTGTAATATCCACCGGAAAGAAACCGGCCTTTTTTTCTTTTTTTGAGGTGCTTGGCCACAAAATCTTCACGGACAATGCAGTCGCCGTCGCTCATGATAATATAATCGGTACGGCAGGCCAAAATGGCTTTGTTCAATATTTTTGATTTTTGAAAGCCTTCGTCTTCCTGCCAAACATGGATGACCGGAAAATTTGCCTGCGCTTTGAAACCGGCAATCAACTTGGCTGTTTCTTCACCGGAGCCATCGTCCGCAATGATAAGTTCAAACGAACTTTCGGTTTGCCCGGCATAGCTCCAAAGTACCTTTTCGAGCCATTCCGGTGCATTGTAAGTACTGATAATAACAGAGGTTTTCATGGGTTTATATTTATTGTTTTTCATCATAATTTGGTTTAGTTTAATGCGAAACTACTTCCTAATGTTTAACTTTGTGCGGGCTTAACTCAAATTTGATGAAAACACAAAATATGCCTAAAATATCTGCATTGCTCATCACTTACAATGAGATTTTACACATTAAAGAAGTGTTAGAAAACCTTTCTTTTGCAGACGAAATCATCGTGGTTGACTCTTTTAGTACAGATGGTACGGTGGAGGCCATAAAAGACTTTCCGCAAGTACAACTGTTTCAAAATCCCTTTGTAGATTTTACTTCTCAACGCACTTTTGCTTTGACAAAAGCGAGTTTTGATTGGATACTTTTTATCGATGCAGACGAGCGACTTCCGGCCGCTGCCATAGCAGAAATACAAGCAGAAATACAAAAACCCAATGCGCACGATGCTTATTGGATGCGTAGAAAAATATATTTTAAAGGCCGACGTCTTCGCTTTGGTGGCCGAATGACTGACAAAATCCACCGTCTTTTTCAAAAGGGCAAAGCCCGCTACAAACCCGGGCGGCTCGTACACGAAAAGCTGGAAGTAAACGGGAGCACAGGCTTGCTCAAAAACGCATTGAATCATTATCCCTACCAAAGTTTTGCACACTACGAAGCCAAACGCATCCACTATGCCAAGCTCAAAGCGCGCGAACTCAAAGCGCAAGGCAAAAAACCCAACGCTGTTTGGTATTTTTTAAAAGCGGTTTACAAATTTGTACGCCACTATTTTTTAAAACTCGGCATTTTTGACGGTTTGTCGGGCTTGGTTTTAGCCTATTTGACCGCCAAATATGTTTATATGAGGTATGTGTATTTTAAGCAGCTCGGTTGAACTTTGCAATAGGCTAGTATTAAAGCAAAGTCAATATTGTTTAAATTTAAGAGAAACCGAAACAAAGAAGAGGCTTAATCAAAAAAAATGGACAACCGGAATTGATTTTAAATTGTATTTTTACTAAAGGATAAAAAAAGGATGCAAGCAGGGAAAAATGTTAAAATTACTGCATTACTTATCGTCTATAATGAGGTTTCGCACATACGGGAAGTGCTTGAAAACGTTTCTTTTGCAGACGAAATCATCGCGGTCGATTCTTTCAGCACAGATGGTACTGTAGATGTCATTAAAGATTTTCCAAAAGTGAAGCTTTTTCAAAATCCTTTTGAAAATTTTACAGACCAACGAAATTTTGCTATTTCTAAAGCAAGTCACCATTGGATTTTATTTATTGATGCCGACGAGCGCTTACCCCAACACACTATAGCTGAAATCAAGGCTGAAATTCGCAAGCCCGATGCGCACGCAGCTTATTTTATTCGGAGGCAAATTTATTTTCAGCATAAAAGGTTGCGATTTGGCGGCAGAAACAAGGATAAAATTGAAAGACTTTTTCAAAAAGACAAAGCACTATACAAAAAGGGCAGGCTGGTTCATGAAAAATTAGATGTGCAAGGGACTGTTGGCATTTTAAAAAATGAAATGCTTCATTATCCTTACAAGAATTTTAGCCATATAGAACACAAAAGAAGACAATACGCACAACTCAAAGCCAAAGAAATCTATCAAAGAGGTGAAACCACGTATGCCGTTTGGTTCGCTCTAAAAGGTTTGTATAAATTTGTCAGGCAGTATGTTTTAAGGCTTGGTTTTTTGGATGGTGTTTGTGGATTGGTCTTGGCCATTCTCAACGCCAAATACGTATATATGCGCCATGTGTATGTAGTGCGTATAAAAACGAATTTATAAAAAAAGGCCTTTTTCAAAACAGAAAAAAGCCCTTTGCGATATATTAAATCAATAATCCTTAGGAAACGGACTACTTAATAGCTACCAATTCCAATTCAAAAGTAAGGTCTTTGCCGGCCAACGGATGGTTGGCGTCAAGCAAAACGGTTTCTTCTTTAACTTCTTTCACCACCAATTGAAACTCGCGTCCGTCCGGCGCGCGGGAAACCAAAGGCAAGCCCACGGCGAGTTCAATTTCAGCCGGAATATCAGCTTTGGGTACTTCTTGTATCAATTCTTCCAATACCGGGCCGTATGCTTCTTCAGCAGGAATATGGATGGTTTTTTGTTCGTTGACGCTCATGTTTAGCACGCCTTGCTCGAATCCGGGGATGATTTGTCCCGAACCCAATGTAAACTCTAAAGGTTCGCGATCAAAGGAATTGTCAAAAACTTCTCCGTTGCCGAGTGTTCCTTTATAGTGAACTTGTACGGTGTCTTTTTCTTTTACTTGTGACATAAATGTAAATGATTAATAGCCAATAAATTATTTAAACAATAAGTTGCGAAGGTAAAATTTATATGAAGAATCACAAGGGAAAGTGCCCGACTTAGCGTTTCCTTAACATTACAAACGTTGGTCTCTAGGCCTGTTTTTTTCGTATTTGATTTCGCTGAGCACCGACGATTTTATCCCTATAAAAAAGAACCAAGATTGGCGTGCACCCAAGGGCGTCCAATTGAAATTGATCCGCCAAGTTTTCAAATCTCTTTCAAAACGCAATTGGGTAAACGTAAATCCATTGTTGATAAAATCGTAACCGGTAGAAGCACCAATACGCCAACCCGGTGTCAAATCGATATTTCCGGAAACCATCAACGAGTTGTTCGTCACTTCGTTTTGCCGGCGTGCATTGTTGTAACTAAAAGAATGTGCCAGTCTCAAATCCCAAGGCATATTGGCCATATAGAGTTTGGTTTCCTTTTCCTCTTCTTCGCCGTCTTCTTCTTCGCGCAAGCGGTTGTCCGAAAAATCATCCGAAACACCAAACAAATCATCGTCGCGCGAATTGTTTTGCGATCCGTCTTGCACCCGATTTTCACGGGGCTTAAAATCTTTACTCGAAAAAGCGTAATCCATAGTAACATTTGCGCTCGTAAGTCGGAACAAACTACCGCCGTTGTTGATGTTGAATGTATTGAACTTGTTGTTGTTATTGTCCAAGGCATACGGATCCAATACCATACCGAAATTGACACCCAAAGTGTTGTTGAACAACTGTGTGCCACCGCGCACACTCAACGGACTCAACTTTAAGGAATCGGCTTCAAAATTGTATCCGGTTGAAAAATTTAGGCTGCTCAACAATGTGATTTTTTTAGGCTCGGTTTTGGTCGTGTCTCGGTCTCGCACCTTGGCTTCAAAAGTATTGGCAAGTGAAAAGCCCATAAAACTGGACGCCTGATTGCTCGGTGCACCAAAAATACCGCCTTCAAAACGTGTAAATTCATTGTTAATCAAAGGAAGCGGATTGCCACTGGTATCGGTTTCGGGTAACTCAAATTCCTCAAAAAACTGATCGAAAGCCGGCCGATAAGAGTAACTCACAGAAGGGCGCATCACGTGCCGAATGGCCTGTATGCGTTTGTCTTCACCAAAATTAAACGTACCGTAGATGGTGGTACCCACGCTGGTAGAAAAATCATAAGTTCGGTAAGTATCAAAACCGTCCACTTCAATAGTCTCTACGCGGTTGGTGAGCGTGTCAAATTTTTTGTCGATAGTGTTGAGCGTCCACACCTCATTGTAGTTGGTGCCCATAGAAACACTAAAATATTTAAACACTTTAAAGTTGGTCGCAATCGGAATGGTGTGTTGAGCAGCTACCTTGGCATCGTCAAACATTTCTTTTCTCAAAAACAAAGAATCGAAGGTTTGGATGCGATTTTCTGCCCTGAGGTTGTATTGAAAGTTTATGTTTTGCAATGCTCCCCTTTTGACACCCACACGAGGCGCAAAAGGAAATATGCGTTCAACGCTGCCCTGAAAGGTAGGCAAAGTCATATTGACCACATCCGTATTGGTGTTTTGCGAATGGGTCACTGTCATCGACATATTGATGCTGGGCGGTCCGGGAAATGTTCGGGAATACGAAATGGAAGAGCTGAGTGTGTTTGACAGAAAATTGCTTGTGTTCAACTGGTTGATGCTTTCTCTAAAGAAGTCGCTCGAAGCGATATTGACCGATGCCGAAAACGATGAATTCGGACTCGATTTGGGGTCGCGGGTATGCGACCACCTAAAATTTCGGTTGGTAGATTTGGAAAAATCGGACAGGCCGCGTTCGCTGGTGATTAGGTTTTCATTTCTGAAACTGATATTTCCTCTGTATTTGTATCGCGCTGCATATTGCGATTCAAACCGCAAGGCCCAACTGCCGTTGGTAAAAAAATCGCCTACGATGGCCAAGTCATAATAGTCGGACAGTGCAAAATAATAACCGCCGTTCTGCAAAAAGAATCCCCTTCTGGCGTCGTCACCAAAAGTGGGAACAATCACACCCGACACTGATTTTTTACTGCTCAAAGGGAAAAAACCAAACGGAATGCCGATAGGTGTAGGGATATCGGCTATATACATATTGGTGACGCCTACAACCGCCTTTTGTCCGGGAACCACTTTGAGGCGTCGCGCCAAGAAATAATACTCCGGGTCATCCAAATCGGTTGAGGTGGTCAGTTTGGCATTTCGTATGTAAATCACCGAATCGTTTACCCGTTTGCTGATAGGGCTGATGATGTTAATTTCACCTTGTTTGGTTCGCGAGTTAAAAATGAGTGCTTTGCCCGATTTGTAATTGTAAATAATAGAGTCGGGTTCTACGGCGTTTGTACCCTGCTTAAAAAACGGATATTGTACATAATTGCCCGCCGTGTCTTTTAGCCTTCCGGCATACACCAGATTTTTTTCGTAATCAATGATGATTTGTCCCGCTTTCAGTTCTACGTCCGTGTAGTACACTTCGGCTTCGTTGTAGAGAAAAACGCGTTTGTTTTTTTGGTCTAAACGCCTGTAATCCTTCGCTTTGTAGGTAATGTTGGCATCTAAGATTTGATTCTTTTTTACGGTGTCTTTTCGGATAGAATCCACCTCGGTGGTATCTACGCGTACCGTATCTAAAATCACACCTTGTAGCACCTCGGGTTTTGGCGTTTGTATGCTGTCTGATCGTACAGATAAGGTATCTTTCTCAGCAGGAATGTTTTGCGGTTCTTTTGTGGGAATTGGGAACTCCTGTGCATGCGCCATCCATGAGAAAAGCACGCATATAGTTGTTAGTGAATATATGTGAAACAAATTTGTCCGCAATTCTTTTAGTACTAAATTTGTAAAATTATGGCTCAATATTTGAAGCCGCAAACTTACGCATATTTTTTCGGTATAAAATGCGTTATACCTATACAGAACAAACGAAAACAAATTTTTAAATTGTATGCATATCCGGTTTTTTGGACCTTTAGTTTTTTTGAGTCTTCTGTGTTTTTTTTCGTCAAGGGCGTTGGCACAGTCGCAAACCCCTTTTGTCGTTGTTTTGGATGCGGGCCACGGCGGTAAAGATCCGGGCAACTTGGGCAACGGTTACAAAGAGAAAGACATTGCGCTGAATATTGTTTTAGAAGTTGGGGCAACACTCGAAAAAATACCAAACGTCAAAGTGATTTACACCCGCAAAACGGATGACTTTGTAGAGCTCATAGACCGGGCCAATATTGCCAACAAAGCCAAAGCAGATTTGTTTGTGTCGGTGCATTGCAACGCACACAGCAGTCAAGCACAAGGCACAGAAACTTTTGTGTTGGGAATTGCCCAATCCAAAGAAAATTTTGAAGTTGCCAAAAAAGAAAACTCAGTCATCTTTTTGGAGGACAATTATGAAGTAAACTATGAAGGCTTCGACCCGAACGCCCCCGAAACGGTGATAGGCCTTACGCTTGTCCAAGAAGAATATCTGGACCAAAGTATCTTGTTGGCATCTAAAATACAGGACCAATTTACCAACAGTTTCAAAAGAGTCAACAGAGGCGTCAAACAAGCCAATTTGTTGGTCAACAGGCTTACTTTCATGCCAAGTGTGTTGGTAGAGGTCGGGTTTTTGACCAATAGGGCAGAGGGAGCCTATTTGCACTCGACGCGTGGACAAAGCGACATGTCCGAGGCCATTTCAAAATCCATCATCGAATATCGCAACCAACTACTGGGCATGGTTGGCGAAGATTTATCTTACGAAAAATCACATGATGAAACACCCCAAGCGGTTGCCGTAAATTACGAAAAACGAGCCGATTTGGTTTTTAAAGTGCAACTCTTTGCCAGTTCAAAAAAACTCGCGCTGCGTGCCAAAAACTTCAACAACCTCGAACCCGTAACTTCGGAAAGAACGGGAAAATTGTACCGCTATCTCTATGGCGAAACCACTGACTACATCCAAACGGAACAGTTGCTCAGAAACGCCAAAAAAGCTGGCTATAAAGATGCTTATTTGGTAGCCTATTTTCAAAACAACCGAATCACTTTAGATGAGGCTTTGCAAAAGCTCAAACAAAATTGATTGAAAATTGAAGGCAACTTACGGGGTTCATTAATAAAAGATTACAAACGACACCAATAAAGGAAGTTGAATTGACCTAAAAGTTCACTACTTTTCATAACCAAAAGCGGCAGCATCCCTTTGCAAAACGCAAACCGTGTAAAAACCAAAGCGCGGCAGTTATTTAACAACTTCGTATGCTTGGGTTTTCTTTTATGTCGATGAGATTGGTATCTTTGCCGGTGTAAATTTTTTTAATCATTCAATCGAAATCTTATGCGAACCAAAATAGTTGCCGGAAATTGGAAAATGAACAAAAACGTATCAGAATCCAAATCCTTAACCCTAGATATTATTGCCAACCTCAATGCACAAAGCCAAACCCGCGTGATTGTTTCACCGCCCGCCACCAATTTAGCCACCGTGGCCGATACCGCCCAAGGATCTAAAGTAGAAGTGGCTGCACAAAATATGCACCAAGCAACCTCAGGCGCTTACACCGGCGAAATTTCTGCCGATATGATTAAAAGTACAGGCGTAGAAATTGTAATTTTAGGCCATTCCGAACGGCGCGAATATTTTCACGAAAACGATGCCCTGCTCGCCGAAAAAGTTAATGCAGCCTTGGCCGCAAAACTCGAAATTATCTTTTGTTTTGGCGAAAAATTGGAAGAACGCAAAGCCGGAAAACATTTTGAAGTGGTCAAATCCCAATTGTCCAACGCCCTTTTTCACCTCAATGCCGACGCTTGGAAATCCATCATTCTGGCATACGAACCTGTTTGGGCCATCGGCACCGGCGAAACGGCTTCGCCTGAACAAGCACAGGAAATGCACGCCTTTATCAGACAGACTTTGACTGAAAAGTATGGTACAGCCGTGGCCGAAAGCGTCAGCATCCTTTACGGAGGCAGTGTAAAACCTGAAAATGCAGTCGAAATTTTCTCAAAACCTGATGTTGACGGCGGGCTTATTGGAGGTGCATCGCTCAAAGCGGCGGATTTTATAGCCATTGTAAACGCCGCTTAACATGCCGGCAAACTATGTAGCGGTTCGTTTTACGGTGACACCCAAAGAACCCGGTGCGGAAATCTTGTTGGCTTATTTAAGTGAACTCCCTTTTGAAAGTTTTGAAGACGACGAAGCTGGCCTAAATGCCTATATGCCTGAGTCCTTTTGGGATGAAGCACAACTGAAGCAATTGGAAATTTTTCAACGCGACGATTTTCAAATAGCATATCAATTTGAAACCATACCAACCGTCAATTGGAACGAAGATTGGGAAAAGAATTTTGATCCTATTTCTATCGACGATTTGCTGCACATTCGGGCACCCTTTCACCCCAAATCCAACGCCACTTTCGAGATTGTCATCATGCCCAAAATGTCTTTTGGCACCGGGCATCACGAAACAACGCACATGGTTTCGCAGTTGCTACTCGCCGAAGACCTAACCGGACAAACCGTTTTAGACATGGGAAGCGGTACAGCCATTTTAGCCATTTTGGCCGAATTGCGTGGCGCTGCAAAAATTGATGCCATAGATATAGACCGTTGGTGCTATGAAAATGCCTTGGAAAATATCGCGTTGAACCAGTGCAAAAATATAAGCGTTTGGGAAGGCGATGCTGCCTTATTGGGCGACAATCAATACGATACCATCATCGCAAATATCAACAGAAATATCTTGTTGCAAGACATACAAACCTATGCCACGGTATTAAAATCGGGTGGTAAACTGTTTTTGAGCGGCTTTTACGACGATGATTTGGAGGCCATCAAAAGATGTTGTGAAGCATCACATATTTTTTATGTAAAACACCTCACGCGAAACCATTGGGTGGGTGCTGCTTTTCAAAAGTTGTAAATAAAGGGATGATTTTTTAAGTTTGTATAAAAAATTAATATGAGTACCCAAGAAAAAGTATTGCCCGAATTTGCCGAAGAAACGGATGTGCTTTCTCTGAACGAAATCATCCTGTATAACGATGATGTCAACACCTTTGATTATGTCATCGAGACCCTTATGGACGTTTGCGAACACACCCAAGAACAAGCACATCAATGTTCGCTTATTGTGCACTACAAAGGAAAGTGCTGTGTAAAAACAGGTACATTCAACGAATTGGAACCTCGTTGCCAACAATTGCTCGATGCAGGGCTGTCTGCAGTATTGGTTTGATACTTTAGCGCATATCTTCCCGAATTTCCTTAAGCCTATTTCTGTAAAAGAGGTTATCTTTGTGCAAACATATCCCTTAGTCATGTCCGAACAGACTTCCAAACGCTATGCACAAAGAGGCGTTTCTGCCCAAAAAGAAGATGTCCACCACGCTATTAAGAATATAGACAAAGGTCTTTTTCCCAAAAGTTTTTGCAAAATAATTCCGGATTACCTCACCGGTGATGACCGGTATTGCATTGTGATGCATGCAGACGGTGCGGGTACCAAATCGGCTTTGGCCTATGCCTATTGGAAAGAAACCGGAGACTTGAGTGTTTGGAAAGGTATTGCCCAAGATGCTTTGGTCATGAATCTGGACGATTTGCTTTGCGTGGGCGCCACACAAAATATACTGTTGTCATCTACCATCGGCAGAAACAAAAACCTGATTCCGGGCGAAGTGATTGCTGCAATTATTCGGGGAACTGAGGAGCTTGTTGAAAAACTTCACCAACACGGCGTAGCGTTGTTTACCACAGGAGGCGAAACGGCTGACGTGGGCGATTTGGTCCGAACCATCATCGTCGATTCGACCGTCACCGCGCGGATGAAAAGGGCAGATGTTATAGATAATGCACATATTGAACCGGGTGATGTTATTGTGGGGTTGGCTTCCTTTGGTCGGGCAACCTATGAAGACACCTACAATGGAGGCATGGGTAGCAACGGTCTCACCTCGGCACGACACGATGTTTTTTCAAAATATTTGGCGCAAAAATATCCCGAAACCTTTGATGCGGCTTTGCCGAACGCATTGGTTTATAGCGGCAGTAAAAAACTGACAGACCCCGTTACAGACAGCCCTGTTGATGCCGGAAAGTTGGTGCTTTCACCTACGCGTACCTATGCACCCATCATCAAAAAAGTATTGACGGAAATAGGTTGTGCAAACATACACGGCATGGTGCATTGCAGTGGCGGCGCACAAACCAAAATACTTCACTTTGTGGATAAGCTGCATATTGTCAAAGACCAACTTTTTGAAACACCTCCGCTGTTTAAGCTTATACAGCAAGAATCTCAAACCGATTGGAAAGAAATGTATCAGGTATTCAATATGGGACACCGCATGGAATTGTACGTTTCTTCGGAATTTGCGCAAACTATTATAGACATTTCCCATGAATTTGATGTTTCGGCACAAATAATCGGCCGTGTAGAAGCATCGGATCGGAAAAAATTAACCATCAAAAGCACGCACGGTACTTATATTTACACTTAATTCATCAATTATGCAACTCAATGCCTACATAGACCACACCATACTTAAACCCACAGCTACCCAAGCAGATATTGCGCAGCTTTGCCAGGAAGCCATTGCACATGGTTTTTACGCCGTTTGCGTCAATGGTTGTTGGGTAGATTTAGCTAAAAAATTATTGTCTAAAAGCGAGGTGAAATTGGCAGCCGTTGTGGGCTTTCCATTGGGTGCCATGCATACGGACGTCAAGGTTTTTGAGGCGCTCAAAGCCGTTTCGGACGGTGCCGATGAAATTGATATGGTCATCAATATAGCATGGGCCAAACAGGCAGATTGGCAAGCCGTGACCCAAGAAATAGACACCATCAAAAAAGCAATTGGCGAAAAAATTCTGAAAGTCATTATAGAGACCTGCTACCTGACCGATGCGGAAATTATAAGCGCGGCAAAAGCCTGCTTAGAAGCTAAAGCTGATTTCGTAAAAACTTCAACAGGTTTTGGTACCAAAGGCGCCACCTTAGAAGACGTGAAACGCATCAAAGATACCATAGGAAATCGCGCACAGATAAAGGCGTCCGGAGGCATTAAAGACAAGGAGACCGCACTCAAGTTTTTGAGTTTGGGCGTCAGCCGACTCGGCACGTCATCCGGGGTAGATTTGGTGCAGTAAAGCAAATAGACTTCTTTTGTAAACCGCGTTCTTTTAAGCATAATTCTCATCGGTTTATATTATTTATCATTGTCGTCCGGTAAAAATTAACACAATTGTTTGAATCCTTGCAATCACTTGGCTTATAATAAACATTCCTTATTTTGTCGAAAAATTAAAATTATTTATTTCGTCTTTGCGCTATACAAGTGTTTTTTTTAACATTTTTCATTTTTCAATTTTAAAATATTGTATATCAAGCTATATTTGTCTTTTCTAAACAACTATGCTATGCATTTAAGAACTACTTTCTCAGCCCTGTTTATTTTTACGCTTTTCTTTGTTGCACACGCACAAGAACCTCAACCCGAACAGTACAAACGGGTTAAAATCAATGGCAGCGGTGCCGCTTTTGTAAACAAACTTGCCGAAACGGGTGTTGACCTCCGTTGTGGTGTTGTTTTTTCAGATACAGACGTGCAATTGGAACTTTCAACACACGAACTTGCCGCTGTAGAAGCAGCCGGTTTAGGCTATCAAGTTATTATTGAAGACTTAACCGCCTTTTATGCAGAAAGAGCCCAACGCATGTTGCCGTTTGCCAAGCGAAACTTAGAAATTGAAAAGCAATTCTCTCGTTTGCAAAGGGCTCAGACTACCCAAGGAGCTTCCGCAGTGCAGGCTCTCGATAGGGAAATCACCGAAGCTTTACTCAACAATGTGGCACAACCCGAAACCTTAGTGCAAGAAATAGATTGGGCGGTTCCACAAAATTTTAGCCTAGGTTCTATGGGGGGGATGCTTACCGTGTCGGAATTGGAAGCAGAACTCGACAAAATGCGCGCTTTGTTTCCAAATTTAATTACAGCAAAAGCACCCCTTTCTACAACAGAAACTACTTGGGGAGGACGAAATGTTTGGTATGTTAAAATATCCGATAATCCGGACACTGATGAGAACGAACCCGAAACGCTAATGACCAGTGCCATACATGCCAGAGAGTCTGCCAGCTTGATGAATAATATGTTTTTTATGTGGTACCTGTTGGAAAATTATGCCACAGACCCTTTTGTAAAAAACATCGTGGACAACTCAGAAATGTACTTTATACCCATGGTCAATCCTGACGGGGTTGCTCGAAATCAAACCATCAGTGCCACAGGCGGCGGGATGCAACGAAAAAACCTGAGAAACGTTTGCGCGGGTCCTACTTCATCTACCCAAGGCGTTGACCTCAACCGCAATTTTGACTATTGGTATGCCTTCCCCGGCGGTTCCTCCACCAATATTTGTTCTGATTCTTACAGGGGGCCTAACGCATTTTCGGAGCCGGAATCGCGGATGTTGCGCGATTTTGTGCTGGCTAGGCAGTTTAAAACCGTGCAAATGCACCATTCCTTTGCCAATTCTATTCCACATCCGTATGGGGGCAATCCTACAGCAGTAAGCGGCAGAGAAGCCGAATACCACAAGTTTCACGAAGACATGACCCAATATAACCGTTACATATTTGGTGCTACGGTTTTCTCACCAGCTGCCGGTATTGTTGACGACTGGATGTTGGGTGGCGCACCCGACAACAACGGGCGCACCGGCTCGGGATTGGCCATACTGGGCACCACACCCGAAAGCGGTTCGAGAAGTGGAAGTGAAGGCGGCTTTTGGCCCGATCCGGCATTACTGGATGACATAGCCAAACGCGCCATGCGCATCAATTTTATCAATGTGTTGTACGCTATGAAATTTGCCGTATTGCACGATTTGACGCCTACACATGTTTCCACGCAAACGGTCGATTTAAAATTTGGTATCGAGCGATTGGGACAAACCCCCGGCAATTTTACACTGACTGTCACGCCCGTGTCCTTAGACAAAATTGTTTCGGTTACCCAACCGGCCACCCAAACCGCTATGGCGGTTTTGGAACAAAGAAATGTTTCTGCAAGTATGCAATTGGCGGCAAATGTCATCCCCGGCGACACCATACAATTTGTGGTAAAACTCAGCAACGAAGACCACGACCTTTATGAAGCAGACATCATCAAAATATTTGGTGCCAACCGCCTGTTTTTTGACGACGCCGAATCCGGCAACGTGAACAATTGGGCTTCCTCAGGCGGCTCGTGGGTAAGCACCGCAGCAGACAAGTTTAACGGAAACCGCGCTTTTAGCGATGCCAACACCCTTGCCTACGGCACCAATCTCTCAAAAATTTTACGCCTCAACACCTCGTTAAATTTGACACCCGATCCCGGAAATGAATTGGTGAGTGCCATGGTGCAGTTTTACACCCGTTGGGATTTGGAACGCAATTTTGACTTTGTCGAGTTTCAAGCCTCTACAAACGGCAGTACTTGGGTGCCCGTACAAGGTATATACAACAAACCGGCTACCATTTTCAACTCAAACGACCATGCCGGCAAAAACACAACCAACGAAAACTTTCAGCCCAACAATGGCACACTGCTTTATGACGGCGACCGTATGGGCAAATGGGTTTTGGAGCAATTTCTCATCAACACTTCGCACAATAGCTTTTTGTACAACCAGCCCAACGTGCAGTTTAGATTTGTGTTCAGATCGGATGGTACTAATTTAGGCGAAAACTATCCGACCCAATTTGACGGTTTCTTTTTTGATGATTTTCAAGTTTTTAAAGATCAAAAACCAACCCTGTCAAACGACGATTTTATCGCTGAGCAAGGCCTGAAAATTTTTCCAAATCCATTCGTGGATCAAATCCAAATTGAATGGAGCAGCTTAGTTGGCAAATCTTTTTCTGCGGCATTGTATGACTTACAAGGCAGGCTTATTGTCAAACAATCTTTTGATCAAAACAGTTCGCAATTGTCCATAGGCGTAAGTACATTGTCAAACGGTCTTTATCTTTTGAAATTGGAAAGTGAAGATGGGAAAATATTTAATCAAAAAATGATTAAGCATCAATAGTGTACATGTTTTTTTTGATTAATGTTTGTTAAGCACTCGTTTTAGTTCCAAAATTAAATATAGATAGCTTTGGGGGTTCGAATTCGGCTTACTTAAAAATTGTTATAAGTAAGTTACTTTTAAAGGTAACACCCTGCAATGTAACCAACATTGTTACGCTCAACTTGTTTCAGGGTCATGTAACTTCTATACAAGATGCTGAAATACTAAGATACACTCGGCACAAACAAGTTGAGCATAATCGGCGAAGCTGCTTCACAAAACCACTATTAAACATGAAAGTTGTGCGTAAAAACGTACATCTTAATTTGCCCAGCATAGGATAAGTAATCATATCTTCACTTTATCAGTATGATTATTTCTTTAGACCGTTAAGATTATGTTAATTTTAAGTTTTTAAGTGTTTTTTTTTATTTTAAATTAGCATAGTTATTTTATTTTAGCCCTCGTTAAATTAAATAACTACTTATGGGGACCAAACTATCTATTAAAATTTTTTTATTGTGCTTTTTCCTTGGTTTATCGCTAGTTAATGCGCAAGACACTTACAAGCGAGTGAAAATAGCCGGATCGGGGCAGGCTTTTCTACAAAAATTATTGAACGCAGAAGTCGATTTGACCTGTGGTGCCGTTTTTCAAGAGAACAGCGTACAACTCGAACTATCCGAACACGAACTAGCCTCTGTTGCCCAACAAGGGTTGACCTACGAAGTCCTCATAGAGGATCTCACCGCTTTTTATCAGGAAAGGGCGCAACGCTTTCTACCCTTGGCGCGACGAAATTTAGAATTGCAAAAAAGTTTTAAAAAACTCGGAGAGCCCACTCCGCTCACCAATGGCGCGCAAGCCTCCCAAAGCGTTTCTCAGGTATTTATCGGCAATATAGCCCAACGTACCGCCCAAGCGCAAGAGACGGACTGGGCTGAACCAACAAACTTTGTACCTGGTACTATGGGCGGTGCTTATACAGTATCAGAGTTAGAAGCAGTTTTAGACGATATGCGGGCAAAGTTCCCAAATTTGATTAGTGTAAAAGCCAATATTTCGCCTACCAACCAAAAAACTTGGGAAGGCCGTGATGTTTGGTATGTAAGGATTTCGGACAACCCCGACAGCGACGAAAACGAACCGGAATCTCTTATCACCGGCATGTTGCACTCGCGCGAAGCCGTGGCACAAATAAACATAATTTACTACATGTGGTATTTGTTAGAAAATTATGCCACCGACCCCAGTATAAAGAATTTGGTGGACAATGCCGAGCTGTATTTTATTCCTACCGTAAACCCCGACGGGCTTTTTCGCAATGAAGATGTTGCACCCGGTGGTGGCGGTATGCAAAGGAAAAATTTGCGCAATGTGTGTGCCGGACAATTCAGCCAAATCCAAGGCACCGACCTAAACAGAAATTTTGGTTACTTTTACAATACCGGTGGTACTTCTAGTAGTACTTGTAATGATACCTATAGAGGCCCTAGCGCTTTTTCGGAGCCCGAAACCCAGATGTTCAGGGACTTTTCATTAGCCCATGATTTTAAAACTGCTCAAAACCACCATACTTCTGCAAATGTTATGGTGCACCCGTTTAGCGGGATTACTGCCAACCCGCAGGCGATAGATGAGTTGACAAAGTTTTCGCACGATATCACAGAGTTTAACCGCTACGTATATGGTCCGGTGCAGCAAATATTAACCCTTGCTTCCGGCGACTCTAACGAATGGATGCGCGGCGGTGTGAATGACGGTACAGGCTCAACTGGCTCCGGCAGGGGAACTTGGGCGGTAACCGCAGAAAGCGGAAATTCTGCTCAAGAAGGCAGTTTTTGGCCCAATCCTCTACAGATTGTCGATATATCGAAGAGAGCCATGCGTATGAATTTTGTCAATTCGTTTTATGCAGGAAAGTTTGCCAAACTGCACGATTTGACCCAGTCAGACATCACCACACTTACCCCAACCCTTCAATTTGGTATTGAGCGCTTAGGACAAACAGACGGCAATTTTACCTTAGAAATTATTCCTGTTTCTGCAAATATTTTATCGGTAACCAACGCCCCTACGCAAACCGGTATGACCAAGTTAGAAATGCGAAATATCAACGTTGGCCTGACGCTCAGCAACAGCATTACACCCCGCGAAGAAATCGTGTTTAACGTAAGACTCAGCAACGAAGACCACATCATCTATGAGGCCGAAATGGTGAAATACTTTTCGCCTATTGTTTTGTTTTTTGAAAATGCCGAAGCGGGCAACCTGAGCAATTGGACAACCGCTGGTGGCAGTTGGGCCAACACGAACGCCGATGCCTTTAACGGCAACCGCGCCATAGCTGATGCCAGTACTGTGGCCTATGGTAACGGTCAAGCTAAAGCAATTATTTCGCCCAATGTTTCTTTTACGCCCGCCCCGAAATTTGACAACATCAGGTTTTTGGTGCAATTTTACACCAAATGGGACTTGGAAAGAAACTTCGATTTTGTTTCTTTTCAAGGTTCTACAGACGGCAGCAGTTGGGTAGATCTTTTTGGAAACTATACCAAGCCTGCCGCCGGTATATTTGTAAATGATAGGCATACCAATACAAAATCGGAAACAAGTCAAGCCTTCCAAGATCTAGCTACCCATGTTTACGATGGCGACCAAATGAACAAATGGGTGATGGAGGAAATATTGATAGACCCCAACCACAACGCCTTTTTGTTTGATCAACCCAATGTTCAATTCAGGTTTTTGTTTAGATCTGATAGTAACAATGTGGCAAGCGGGGCAACTACCTCGTTTGATGGTTTCTTTTTTGACGATTTCAAAATCACTAAAATTGACGAGCCTACTTTATCCTTAGGAGACGAATTGATTGCTGAAGAAAGCATAAAAGTTTTCCCCAACCCGTTTGTAGAAGAAATTCAAATCAAATGGGCACAGGCCCAAGGTGAGGCTTTTACTGCCAATATATACGACATACAAGGACGTTTGGTTTATTCAAAAGCATTTGACACACAAAATGGCGTAATAAACCTTCAAAACCAAAGTTTATCAGGTGGGCTTTACCTCCTAAAACTAAAGAGTGAAAGTGGTTTGGAACAATCTCAAAAAATAGTAAAAATTTAAACATATTAATTTTTAACCGCCCCAATTTTTACCATAGCTAAATTTAATAACCATGGCAATCAGGATTAACCCCCAATTTTTTTGCCATGAAAACAAGATTAAACATTTTATGTAAGTATATTTTTTTAAAATCACTTTTCGTGTGGATTCCTTTGTTATCAATAGGGCAGTCACACACAATTTATTACGAAAATTTTGACGCCGACGGCGGCGGTTGGGTAAGTTCTACACAAAGAGGCAGCGGTAGTTGGAATTGGACCAACGGTACATTTCCCGCAGAGGGTGGTTTTTTCCCCGTCACTCTAGTGGGCGAAGGTAATTATTGGCATGTGGCTCCCTACAATAATTATAACAACAATATGCTTATTAGGCTTACTAGCCCAACAGTAAGCACATCCGGTTTTAACAATGTAAACGTAGCCATAGACATACGTTACAATACAAATGCAGATCCAAACAATGATGGTGCTCAAATAGAATTTACTTTTGACCCAAGTGGTGTAGGCGGTTGGCAAAGGCTGGGAAACGTAGGATCTGCCAACACCGTTAATTGGTACACCAACACCGATTTAGACGGTATTGCCAACAACCAACACGGTTGGTCGGGTCTCAATTTTGAAAACGTGAATTCCGGCTCTAAATTCGTACAAGCCAGTATTTCTTTAGCAACGCTAGACAATCGACCATCCATTAGGTTTAGGGTGGTATTCGGCAGTAACAACAATCGAACAGATGATGGTGTTGCCATTGACAATGTCATCATCAAAGGCGACCCTATAATCCCCTTTGCAGATCCTGTTTTAGCTCCGGCCAGTATTAATAACGGTTTAAAACTTTGGCTTAAAGCCGATGCCGGTATAGCCAATGCCGATGGTACCCCGCTGAGCCTGTGGGAAGACCAAGCCTTTGACAATGATGCGGTTGGAATAACAACCACCATGCCTGTTTTTAGAAACAACGACACGCGCAACATCAACTTTAATCCGATTGTTGATTTCACCAAAACCTCTAGGCAACTCATGAAAGGAAAAGGTGGATATTGGTCGCAAGATTACTTTATCGTAGCGCGAATCAACAACAGCATTAGCGCATCGACCAGTCCGGGACAATACATGTTGGGCGGAAAATTCTCTACCGATGCTTTTGGGGTTGATGCAACAGGAGCAAGTTTAGGAACAGGTTCCGAAAGATATACAAATGCTGTAGTTGCACATTCCGTTAGCTCATTTCCCAATGCGCCAACATCTGCGCCCAACAACACATCCTACGGCAGGGCTTTTCAAGATGCGAGCGCCACCATCGACCAAGTAATGATCCTCAACATCAAATCGAATACCTCGGTATCGCCTGCCATTTCTGAGATTTACCTCAACGGCAAACGCATTGACAATGCCAATGGAATAGCCGGTAATGGTATGGATTTATTACACTTAGATGTTCAAAACCTTGTGTATTATTTAGGGGTTTCACCCAACACAGTTAACGGTAGCGGTTTTAATGGTCATCTCGACGGCCGCCTTGCCGAAATTTTTACTTATTCCTCACCCCGTTCGTCCAACGAACAACAAAAAATCTTGTCGTACCTGTCTCTAAAATACGGCACCACCTTGCAAAGTGCGGGCAGCGCCTTGGCTACAAACGAAGGGGATTTGGACTTGCTCGATTCTCAGGACAACAAAATATGGGACATCTCTGCCGGCAGTGGCGGTTTTAACTTCGATGTAGCCGGTATTGGCCGCGATGATGCTTCCGAACTCAACCAAAAACAATCTTTTAGCCAAAACAATGGTGCCAACCCACCGGTGCTTACCATCGGATTGGGCGATATTGCCGCTACCAACAGTGCCAACGCCAATAGTTTCCCCACCAACCGTAGCTTTCTGGTTTGGGGATCCAACGGTCAAAACATGGAC
>Ga0180009_10000956_pt1 | contig 36708 bp, 31 predicted proteins | sample OS_PC_MetaG_FD_123537 | JGI IMG/M metagenome (GOLD analysis project Ga0180009, IMG submission 123537) | Groundwater microbial communities from the Aspo Hard Rock Laboratory (HRL) deep subsurface site, Sweden - OS_PC_MetaG | ecosystem: Environmental > Aquatic > Deep subsurface > Groundwater... | reverse complement strand
GAAACCCAGATCTCCCATTGATCCAACCCTTCATATTTGAGGGGAACGCTTTCGAGCTGGATTTCGCATCCGTTAGAAAAACGGGCCGACTCTCCCACCGAAGAAGACAATCCGCCGCCGCCGTTGTCGGTGATAAACCGGATCAAGCCTTCATCTCTTGCTTCGAGCAAAAAGTCGTGCATTTTCTTCTGGGTATAAGGATCTCCGATCTGAACGTGGCCGGCGGGCGTGTTCTCGGAAAACACTTCGGATGAAGCGGTTACCCCGTGGATCCCGTCTTTTCCCACCCGGCCGCCGCACATGATGACGAGATCCCCATTGGACGTGGTTTTTTCTTCTGCCGGCTCCCCATGGATCTGATGGGGGATAAGTCCAACGGCCGTAACAAACACAAGGCATTTCCCCATGTATCCGGGATGAAACAGTATCTGGCCGTATGTTGTGGGAATCCCGCTCTTGTTTCCTCCGTCCCGGACCCCTTCGATCACCCCGTCAAGAAGCCGTCTGGGATGAAGATGCGGCCTCAGCGGGCCGTCATAATCTCGCAATCCCACACAGTACCCGTAACCGCCCATGATGAGTTTGGATCCTTTGCCTGTTCCCAGAGGATCCCGGTATACGCCCACGATTCCGGTGATGGCCCCTCCATAAGCCTCCATGTTGGAAGGAGAATTGTGGGTTTCCCCGGTAATCACATAGTGATGATTCTCATCGAAACGCCCGACTCCCGCATTATCCCACAATACCGAAATCACCCAGGGTTTTTGATCCTTCAGCGCAAGGGTCGGTTTTTCGATACAGGTTCGAAACAGGTTGTCCACCACCTCCGCCTCCCCGGTGGCAAGATCGCAGTAACGAAAAAGACCCCTAAAGGTATTGTGGTTGCAGTGGTCGCTTCTGGCCTGGGAAACAAACTCAAGTTCAATATCCGTGGGATCGGAAAGCCCCACCCGAGCCCTGGCGGCTCGAACATCATCCCTCAAAAAATAGGACCGGATGGTGGGGATGTCATTGGGATTTAATGCCAGGTTCCGCTGATCGCTGATCTCCATCAAGGCTTCATCGCTTGCAATGGGTATGGCGGCGACAGTCGGTGTATGGTCGAGCCGAACTTTCGGAATAATGAATCCCACTCCGGTTTCAGGATCCCAACTGTTTTTCGGAAATATCTTCCACTGTTGAATAATGCCGTTGGCCAGCAGCTCTCCGGCAATTTGATCGGCCTGATCGGCTGTCAACCCGGTTCCCTGAAGGCAATACCGCTTTGACGTATAAACAGCATGATCCGGTGTAAATTGAACCCGCAGAACATCTTCAATGGCTTCAACCGCGGTACTCCCGGGGTTGTCCTTCACACCCGGCCGATAACCGACCCAGATGGTCCAGTCGAATTCCAATGGCAAGGGATTGTAGGAAGAAATCTGGATGACGGGGTTGGTAAAGATTTCGGTGCGAATCATTTCCAGCTGTTCGACCGTGAATTCGGCGTCTAAGGTAAGGATATGAATCACCCGGACACTGTCCATGCTCAGGCCGAAGTAATCTTTTGCCTTTTGGCGAACGGCTTCTCCCTCGGCATCCGGAAGCTCCGGCCGAAGTGTAATTTCTAGTCGATACGGCATAGGTCAGTTGCTAACAGATTAATTTTGGGTTGTCAAAGGAAGTAAACGAATCAATTTTCCTTCGCTTTTGAGTAAATGCTTAACTTGAAGCTATTTCAAAAATAGTAGATCACGCTCAAGGGCAAGACGCAAGCCGATCCGCCGTCGCTCTGAGAACTATGGCGAGACAAGCGAAAAAGTGCAGTCGCGCCGAAGTGATACACGAAGGCGGATGAGCATTTTGAAGAGACTTGCAACGCCGCCATTGAGCGTTAGATGCATTTTTGAGATAGCTTCTTTAACTGAAGAAGATTCTCGTAATATCATTATAAAAAACGAAAGCCATCAACAGAATCAGAATAAAAATACCCACCTGTTGGGCGATTTCCCGCATGCGCATATTCACCGGCCGCCTGAAGACGGCTTCGATGAAAAAAAAGAGGAGGTGACCGCCGTCCAGCACCGGTATGGGGAGAAAATTGAGAATGGCCAGGTTGATGCTGAGCAGTGCGATAAAGAAGACAAAACTGACAATCCCTTCCTTTGCTTGCTGACCGGCCATCTCGGCAATCATGATCGGCCCGCCGAGGGTCTTTGTGGAAACCGTACCTTGAATAAGCTTGATAATGCTGAAAATGGTTAATTTAGCAATCCGGTACGTTTGAATGACGCTCTCCCCTATGGCTTGGAACGGATTCAAATCCTTTGTCAGAAAATCGCCGGACGCGGTAATGCCGATGACGTAACGTTGCTGGTCTTCGCCGAAAATATTCTTGCCGGTTATGATTTTCGGTCGAATCTCAGTAACGAATAATTCACCGTTCCGATCAACGGAAAATGTCATGGGGTTTCCATTGCTTCCCTTAATCACCTCCGACATTTCATCCCAGCTCTCCATATCCCTGTTGTCGATGGCAACGATCAGGTCTCCCTTTTTCAACCCCCCCTCTTGGGCCGGGCTGTCGGCTTCCACCTTGCCGATAGCCGGCTGTAGAATATAAACACCGGATGTTTGAAAAATTCCGAAAAAGATGATGACGGCAAGCAGAAGATTAAATATCGGGCCTGCTGCCACAATGAGGATCCGTTTGAAGACATGCTTGTGGGTAAAAGACAAGGGGATGACATCCGGGGCGATGATGGAATCCGGTTCTTCGCCCACCATTTTTACATATCCTCCCAAGGGGATGGCCGATATTCGATATTCCGTGATTCCGACCTTTTTCCCGATCAGACGAGGTCCGAACCCCAGAGAGAACCTTTCCACCCCGACCCGGAAAAACCGGGCGACTAAAAAGTGTCCCAGTTCATGGAAAAAAATCAAAATCCCTAAAACGATAATAAATGCAAAAATATTCGTACTCATAATGAAAAAATAATCAGTTCGTGTTTTTAGTTATAATTCAAAGATAATTCAGTTTATCCCTTTTCCAATAGCTGCTCACAAGGTCCGGATCAATTCTTGAGCCTCGTGTCTTGCCCAGGCATCGGCATCGAGTATGTCGGACAAAGAAAGCCTTTCACTGACATTTACAGTATGTGATTCCATGGTTTTTCGGATGACTTCGGGCAGTTGAGTAAAAGAGATCTTTTTTTCAAGAAATGCCGCCACAGCAATCTCGTTTGCCGCATTGAGCACGGCCGGCATCGTACCGCCTGTCCTGCAAGCGTCGAAAGCGAGTCCGAGGCAGGGGAATTTATCGAAATCAGGATCCTCAAACGTCAGGGAGATCCTGCCGAAATCAGGAATCGGTTGTTTCAGCGGCAACCGCTCCGGAAACGAAATGGCATATGCGATGGCGCCTTTCATGTCCGGAATTCCGAGCTGGGCAATGATGGATCCGTCCCTATAGGACACCATGGAGTGCACGATGCTTTGAGGATGGATGACCACCGAAATTTGATCTTGAGACACCGCAAAAAGATGCTTGGCTTCTATGACTTCCAACCCCTTATTCATAAGGGTTGCGGAATCGATGGTGATCTTGGCGCCCATCTGCCAGGTGGGATGTTTCAGGGCATCCTCGGGCTGAATACTTGAAAATTCTGTTTTAGACCGATTCCGGAAAGGCCCGCCGGAAGCAGTCAGGTGAATTCGATCCAGATCCTCTTTCCGATGACCCAAAAGACTCTGAAAAATGGCGCTGTGCTCGCTGTCCACCGGAAAGATATTGACCCCCTTCTCCTTTGCCCGTTTCATGACCATTTCGCCCGCCATGACCAGGGTCTCTTTATTTGAAAGCGCGATATCCTTGCCGGTTTCTATGGCAGCCAGCGTCGGTAAAAGCCCTGCGGCCCCCACCATGGCGGTTACCACCACATCCACAAGCTTATGCGTGGCCGCCTGCTTATATCCTTCTTCGCCGTATAGAATTTCCACATTAGTCGATTCAGGCAATTCTTTTTTAAGGGCTTCTGCGCGTTCTTCATTATATACAACCGCTAATTCCGGTGAAAATTTATTGATCTGCTCAGCCAACAGGGAGACGTTTTCCTTGGCCGTCAGGGCCTGAACAGAGAATCGATCAGGAAATTGTTCCACCACATTCAGGGTGTTTCGCCCTATTGAGCCTGTGGATCCGAGAATAGCCAATTGTTTCATTTATATCCCTTAGGACGGTTAATTGTTATTTGTGTGCATTTTATGTAAAAATCAACAGACAACTGCTAAAATCACAAATGCCAAGCACCAAATTACAAATAAATTTCAAATTACAATATTCAATGACCAAAACAGGCTTAGACTTCATATATAGATCATTTTGATTCTTAGGAAGTTGGCTAAAGTATCTTCTTTAGTTCGTTTGCCAACGTTAAGATCATATTTGCGTTTGGGTTTTTGAATTTCGGTCATTGTGATTTGTTTGGTATTTGATTTTTGTGATTTGGAATTTCCGCTCGCCTCCCTTTGGCGAGTTTATCCGGATTAATTTAGAAAGTTTCCGGGCCGTTAAATGACATACCGAATAAACAAATACAGGACCGGTGCCGCAAACAGGGTTGCGTCAATCCGATCCAGCACCCCGCCGTGGCCCGGTAAGATGCCGCCGGAATCTTTGACATCCGCGGATCGCTTCAGAAGCGATTCGAACAGGTCGCCGATCTGTCCCGCAATACCCAGCGATAAACTCAAGATCAGGCATAAGCTCCCGGAAATGGGAAGCGCCATGAGATTGCGGAATAGATATCCGGCGCCCACATTGGCCAAAAGCCCTGCCACCGATCCTTCAACGGTCTTTCCGGGGCTGACCAACGGACAGAGCTTGTGCCGCCCCAAATAGGTTCCGCCATAATAAGCAAAAGAATCCCCTGAAAATACAACCGCCATGAGAAAGAAGAGCCATCCGATTCCCTGGGTTTCGTTTCGAATCAGGATTAGAAACGAAAGCAGCAATGGAACATAAAGGGTACCCATGGCCTGTTTAATAAGTGTATCGGAAATTTTTGCATCAGACCCGATTTTAAAAAAAGCAATCAGACCGGATAATATCAGGTTTACGGCAAGCATCCCGATCATCAATTCCGCTGTTCCGATAAAAGCCGCCCAAATGATCATCAGGCCCACGGCAAATCCCAATCCGGATATGAGATGGATGCTTTTTCCTTCCTGCCTGCCGTATACGATCCGGAAATACTCCCACATGGCCAGAACGGATACAAAACCGACAAATAAAAAGAACAGAACCGGATGCCCTTTATAAACAAGCGCAATAAGAAAGGGGAGTGCTATTATTGCGGTGATCCAACGTTTTAATTGCATCATCAAAGATTGCCGGGATGTTTAGGCTCTGCCGAATCGTCGCTCACGGTTCTGAAATTCGAATAGGATCTTAAAAAACTCATCTTTTGTAAAATCCGGCCATAATGTCGGAGTAACAAAGATTTCCGAGTAGGCGATTTGCCACAACAGGAAATTACTCACCCGCATCTCGCCGCTGGTCCGGATCAGAATATCCGGATCTGCCATTTGTCCTGTGTAAAGGTTCTCGACAATATGTTCCGAGGTGATGGCCTCAGGTTCGAGTTCGCCGGATTTTATCTTATCAGCGATACTTCTGACCATCTTGAGAATCTCATCCCGACCGCCATAGCTCAGCGCAAGGTTCAATGTCATGGATTCGTTGTCCTTGGTGAGATCCATGATTTCTTTCAGGGCGCGCCGGGTCGAGTTCGGAAGCCGCTCAATCTGACCGATGGCATTCAGTCGAATATTGTTTTCCATGAGTTCCTGTCTTTCAGATTCCAGGAACCGTTCAAGCAGCGTCATCAGGGCGGTGATTTCCGCTTTGGACCGCTGCCAATTTTCTGTGGAGAACGCATAAAGGGTTAGTATGGAAATACCCAATTCACGGCAGGTGCGCACGATGGTTCTTACCGCCTCCGCACCTTTTTCATGACCCCTGATTCGATTCAGCAAACGCTTCTTCGCCCACCGGCCGTTTCCATCCATGATGATGGCAACATGCCGGGGAAGTTTTGACGGATCAAGGAGGCGTTCATTGGCGGATGGTTCACTAGAATTCAAGGATCTCTTTCTCTTTTTCTTTATAGACCTCGTCGATTTGCCGGATATACTCATCCGTTATTTCCTGGACCTTATCCTGTGCTCTGAAGGCATCGTCTTCAGAAATATCACCGTCTTTTTTAAAGCCCTTTAGGAGCTCATTGGAATCTCTTCTGATATTTCGAACCGCAACCTTGTATTCTTCGCACATTTTGTGGATCAGCTTGACGAGATCCTTTCTTCGCTCTTCAGTCAGTGGCGGAATGGCAATACGGATAATCTTTCCATCATTTGAAGGTGTCAGGCCCAGATCGGATTTCAAGATTTCTTTCTCGACCTCTTTGATGACGGAAACATCCCACGGCTGAATGGTGATCAATCGGCTTTCCGGTACGGCAAGGGTAGCCATTTGATTCAGCGGAGTCTGGGTTCCGTAATAATCGACCCGGATACTGTCGAGAAGGGACAGGGATGCACGGCCCGTCCGAATCCGTTTGAGGTCATGGGTCAAAGAAGTAATCGATTTGTCCATCCGCTCCCCGGTCTCTTGGTAGATATCTTCTATCATGGGATTTTACCTCTTTGCGTGAAGTTAATTAGGACGCAGATTTGCGCCGATACACATAGATAATTTCTTTTTCTTAATCTAAATAATCTGCGTTTATCAGCGTCCCAAAAAAAAATTTCTATTCCATGCACGTAAGGTTAAACGCTATCCGTTGGTGATCAAGGTCCCGATATCTTCCCCGCAAACAAGTCTCAGGATATTTCCTTTCTCTTTTAATCTGAAGACAATCAAGGGGAGATCGTTGTCCATGGCAAGAGAAATCGCGGTCGTATCCATAGCCTTGAGGTTTCTTTCCAGAACCTTCATGTAATCGATTTGCTTGATGAATTCTGCGTTTGGATTCTTCACAGGATCCGAATCATAGACACCGTCGACTTTGGTGGCTTTGAGCAGAATCTCGGCGCGAACCTCCTGGGCTCTCAAAACCGCCGCTGTATCCGTTGTAAAATAGGGATTGCCGGTACCTGCGGCAAATATGACCACCCGCTTTTTTTCCAGATGGCGGACGGCCCTGCGGACGATAAAGGGTTCGGCAACTTCATGCATATTAATGGCCGATAGAACCCTGGTCTGCAAACCGATATTCTCCAGTGCATCCTGGAGCGCCAGGCTGTTTATCACCGTGGCCAGCATTCCCATATGATCGGCTGATACCCGGTCCATGCCGTATGAGGCGGCCCGAATCCCCCTGAAAATATTCCCCCCCCCGACAACAATCGCGGTTTCAACGCCCAATTTAATCACCGATTGGATTTCACCGGCAACGTATTTAATGACGTCCGGGCTGATACCGAAACCCTCATCCCCCATGAGGGCTTCGCCGCTCAGTTTAAGAAGCACGCGCTTGTATTTGGCTGTGGTCAAGGTTTAGGCCTCTCCAACCTGGAAACGGCAAAACCGGCTGATGGATATGTTCTCGCCGATTTTGCCGATGGTCTCATTCAGAAGATCCTCAATGGTCATGTCCGGATCTCGAACATAGGGTTGCTGCAGGAGGCAGTTCTCCTTGAAAAACTTCTGGAGCTTTCCTTCTGCGATTTTATCCAGGATGTTCTCCGGTTTGCCCGTTTCCAAGGCTTGCGCACGATAGATATCTTTCTCTTTTTCGATGATATCCTCGGGCACATCTTCAGGGGTAATTCCAACGGGATTGATGGCCGCAATATGCATGGCGATATTTTTGGCAAATTCCCTGAAATCATCGTTTTTGGCCACGAAATCGGTTTCGCAGTTGACCTCAACCATGACACCGATTTTGCCTCCCATGTGTATATAAGACTGTATGGTTCCCTCACTCGCAGCCCTGCCGGCCCGTTTCTTAGCAGTGGCGATTCCTTTTTTTCTTAGAAAATCGATAGCCGCTTCTATATTTCCATCGCTTTCGGTCAACGCTGCTTTGCAGTCCATTATTCCGGCTCCGGTTTTATCCCGGAGATCTTTTACCATTGCTGCACTAATGGTCGTCATTTCTCTTCTCCTGTATCTTCTGAATCCACCGACCCTTCTGTTTCTTGCTCAACCGCTTCTTCTGTCTCCGGTGCCGGTTCGAGTTCATCCCCGGTCACAAGCGCTGCCGGAGCGCCCCGTTTGATGATTTCAACCACAGGACCTACCGTCCCGTCTGAAATCACCTTCCGCTCACCCGGTTTTAGCTCCGAACTGACCGCGACAATTTCGGATTCCTCATCTCCCTGTTTGTCCGCTTCAGCCTGTATCTTTTCTTCGTATTTTTGCCTGCCCTCGATACATGCATCAGCCACTCGTGAAGTGACCAGGCGGATGGCTCGAATGGCATCGTCATTTCCAGGTACGATGTAATCGATTTCGTCCGGATCACAATTGGTATCGACGATGGCAACAATCGGTATGTTCAATCGCCTTCCTTCCCGCACGGCAATGGCCTCATTCTTGGGATCCACGATGAATATGGCACCGGGCAATTTTACCATGCTGCGGATACCGCCCAGGTTACTGTCGAGCTTGTCCCGTTCTTTGCCGAGTTTCAGTCTTTCCTTTTTGGGAAACAGATTGATGGATCCGTCGTTTTGAATGGTATTGAGGTAATTCAGGCGATCGATGCTCTGTTTGATGGTCTGGAAATTGGTGAGCATCCCGCCGAGCCAGCGGTTATGGACATAAAACATCTCGCATCGATTCGCTTCTTCGTAAATCGATTCTCGAGCCTGCTTTTTGGTCCCCACGAACACCACCGATTGCCCGTTAGCAGCCGTATCGACAATGAAGTCGTAAGCTGTCTTAAACATCCTGACGGTTTTTTGAAGATCGATAATGTAAATTCCGTTTCGAGCTCCGAAGATATACTGCTTCATCTTCGGATTCCATCGCTTGGTCTGATGACCGAAGTGGACGCCGGCCTCCAGAAGTTCTTTCATGGTAACGTATGCCATCTTATTCTCCTTTTTATTTGGTTTCCTCCGCCGCCTTTTTCACCCCTGCTCCCAACCCCGACAGGCGGGGCAACCGGAAACAGGTCCAAAGGCGTGTGTTTCTTAAAACATAATTAAATAACAATTTATTGAACTCTCCGCAACCTCTTTTTACGATTTTTTCTCCAACTGAACACCCCGATCATGGCCGCTGTAATCCATAAAAAAGGCGATATTTTCATAATCGCTCACGGAATTCAGAATGGCTTGAATTTTCTCTCTTTGGTCATATCCCATCTCTAAAAGCAGACGCCCTTTCGGTTTCAAGTGGTGATGGGCCTGGACAAGGATCTGCTGGATGCACCGCAAACCATCCGCTCCACCGTCCAATGATATACGGGGTTCATTCTGAAATATCTCCGGCTCGAGCCGGTCGATTTCTTTGGTTCTGATATAAGGGGGATTGGAAATAATCAAATCGAAAACCCCGTCTGCGTTTAAGGGTCGGAACCAATCCCCGGCAAAAAAGGATATTAAGCGGTTCAATTTATGGCGCTTGGCGTTTTCCCCGGCCAGGCGGACTGCAGACACGGACCGATCGGAGGCAAAGTAGTGATGATTCGGCTTTTCGGATCCGAGGGCAATGGAGATGGCCCCGGATCCGGTGCCAAGTTCCAGAACACGCAGGGCATTTTCCCCCGAAAGAAGGACCAGCGCCTTTTCAACCAGACATTCGGTTTCGGGACGGGGAATCAGCACATCGGTGGTTACACGAAAATCCAAGGACCAAAACTCTTTGGTCCCGGTAATGTAGGCAATCGGTTCGCGTTGAATTCTTCTCTTGATCAGAAGCTTGAACCGGGAGAGTTCACCTGTGTGCAGCGGTTGATCGTAGCGGAGATAAAGATCGATTCTATCCACGCCAAGGACATGCGCCAGTAAAATCTCTGCATCTGCTCTCGGGTTTTCGATATGATGAGATTTAAAATAGGAAACGGTCCACTGGATAAGACTAAGAATGGTCCATTGCCGCTCCCTGCTGCTTTGAATCTGCATGTTGTAACGCCTGGCTCTGATGATACGTTGCAAGTTCATCAAGGATATGATCGATATCGCCTTGCAAGATGCTTTCAAGTTTATAGAGGGTCAGTCCGACTCTGTGATCCGTTACTCTGCCCTGCGGAAAATTATAAGTCCGGATCCGCCCACTCCGGTCTCCGCTCCCGATCTGATTCTTTCGTTGTTCCGATCGTTTTTCAGCCTGTTCCCGTACCATTCGATCCAACAGCCGGGCCCGGAGGACTTTCATGGCCTTATTTTTATTTTTCAATTGGGATTTTTCATCCTGGCAGGTTACCACCAATCCGGTGGGCAAATGGGTAATACGCACCGCAGAATCCGTGGTATTTACCGATTGACCGCCCGGACCGGTTGATCGGTAAACATCCACCTTTATTTCATTTGGATCCACATTCACCTCCACATCCTCAGCCTCAGGCAATACAGCTACCGTTACCGCCGACGTGTGGATTCGCCCCTGGGTTTCCGTAACCGGAACCCGTTGGACCCGGTGGGTTCCGCTTTCGAACTTGAACCGGCTGTAGGCTCCCTTGCCGTGAACCATTGAAATGATTTCTTTCAGTCCTCCCACACCGGTAACACTTTGGCTCATGATCTCCACTTTCCAACCCTTGTTTTCAGCATATCGGCCGTACATTCTGAACAAATCTCCGGCAAACAGCCCGGCTTCTTCACCACCGGTGCCCGCACGGATCTCGATTAAAACGTTCTTATCATCGTAAGGATCTTTCGGAAGTAAAAGCTTTTTCAGGTCTTGTTCGAGCGTCTCCTTATTTTCATTGAGAGACTCCATTTCATCTTTCGCCAGGCTCTTGATCCCGGGATCAGAATCCCGCATCAACTCCATGCTCTCTTCCAACTCTTTAAGTACCTGTTTATACGCCCTGAAGGTGTCGACGATCCTGCTCAACTCCGCATGCTCGCGGCCATATTTTTGAAAAGCTTCGCGATCACGAACGGTCTCCGGATCGCTCAATACTTTTTCAAGTTCGATATATCGCTTTTCAACACCCGTAAGTTTGGTAAACATATCCACGGCAATCGACCTCTCGGTAATGCTATGTTATTTAAATCCCAACGCTTAGCTGAAACCCGGAAATGATTTAAAATGCGCTGTTAAGCCATGGGGCGGCAGGCAGCCGTCATGCCTATTTTATGAATATGACGGCTGGATGGGAGCGGAATCGGGTATTCTTCACTACTGATTCTGGAATTTTTCATATTTCTTGCGAAAGCGTTCGATACGGCCTGCAGAGTCTATGAGTTTTTGTTTCCCGGTAAAAAAGGGATGGCATTTGGAACAGATTTCAACCCGGATGTCTTTTTTCGTTGAACCTGCCTCTAAAATGTTGCCGCATGCACATTTAATAGCGGTTGTGGCATATTCAGGATGAATATCGGTTTTCATAATTTCTTTTACCCCCTGTCTGTATTTTATGCATTCATGGAATCAAGAAAGTCTTGATTATCTTTTGTTCCGTTCATTTTTTCAAGCAAAAATTCCATACTATCCGAAGTATTCAGGGAAGCGAACAACTTTCTCAAAATCCATACGCGGTTCAAGGTGGCTCCATCCAGTAAGAGTTCCTCTTTTCGAGTTCCGGACTTCTTGATATCGATGGCCGGGAAGACCCGTTTATCGGAAAGCCGCCGGTCGAGTTGTATTTCCAAATTACCGGTGCCCTTGAATTCCTCAAAAATCACTTCATCCATCCGGCTTCCCGTATCGATCAGCGCCGTAGCGATAATGGTCAAGCTGCCGCCTTCTTCGATATTTCTGGCGGCACCAAAAAACCGTTTGGGCCGTTGCAATGCGTTGGAGTCGACGCCGCCGGACAGAATCTTACCGCTTGGCGGAATCACTGAATTATAGGCACGAGCCAGTCTCGTGATACTGTCCAACAGTATAACCACGTCTTTTTTATGCTCAACCAGCCGCTTGGCCTTTTCCACCACCATTTCTGCTACCTGCACATGCCTTTCAGCCGGTTCATCAAAGGTGGAACTGATGACTTCGGCTTTGACGGACCGTTCCATATCGGTTACTTCTTCAGGCCTTTCATCGATCAGCAAAACGAACATCATAATATCTTTATGATTGCCGACAATGGCGTTGGCGATGGCTTGTAGGATCATGGTTTTTCCGGCTCTTGGCGGAGAAACGATGAGTCCCCTCTGTCCGAACCCGATGGGGGTCAATAAATCCATGATCCGGGTGGAATAATTGTCCGCACCCGTCTCCAGTTTAATCTTCATTTCGGGATAAAGGGGGGTGAGGTTGTCGAAGAGGATCTTCTCTCTGGCAATCTCCGGATCCTCATAATTGACGGCTTCAACCTTGAGCAGTGCAAAGTATCTTTCCGACTCTTTCGGTTGTCTGATCTGGCCGGATACGGTATCTCCGGTCCTGAGGTTGAAACGACGGATCTGGGAGGGGGAGACGTAGATATCGTCGGGACCCGGCAGGTAATTGTAATCCGGTGCCCTTAAAAACCCGAACCCGTCCGGAAGAATTTCCAAAGTACCTTCGCCGAAAATAAGCCCGTCTTTTTCAATCTGGGCCTGGAGCAGTGCGAAGATGAGCTCTTGTTTACGCATCCCGGCACCTCCGTCAATATGAAACTGTTTGGCCAACTGGGTCAGCTCACTGATTTTTTTGTCTTTAAGCTCAACGATGTTCATTAATCCTGTACTCCAATTTCTTCTACTAATTATTTTTTATGAATCTCTCCAATTCGGCAATCCAGCGGATTGTCAAATTATTCGCCAAATGAATGACTGCTCTGTAATCCAGCGGATGTGAAAGACCTGCGACCGGCTATGCGTTCCAAAAGGGATCTTGACTCCATTTAGGTCGGTAAAAAAGCGCCCAAATACTGGTGCAATACGAACTGGGTTCCATTTTGGCAATGATGGAGAAATACAAGTGCACTAATTGAAGATATTTTTTAGGTTTTTTTCAATATGGCATTCACTCCAATAGGCGGGCACTTTAATTTAGTTGCAAAAATAAACCATGCTCGACAATCTGTCAAGCGGTTTTGGATAATTTTGCGGCCAACCGACAATATAGATCATCGACAGCAGTTATTAATTCCTTTAGGGATTTATTGTTTCGAATAATATAATCCGATTGTTTTTCCTTGAGTTTGTCCGGTATTTGAACGGTCACCAATGCCCGAGCATCCGTATAGGAGACCCGGTCCCGATTCACAAGCCGTTCCACTTTAATGTCCGAGTCTGCCGAAATCATAACCACATGATCAAATTCACCGGCCATATTGAGTTCAAAAAGCAGCGGCACTTCAACAATAATGAGCCGGTGTGCCGCCTTCACCGCTTTTCGAATCTCAACATTCATCCGGCCAAGAATTTCAGGGTGAATCAACCGTTCGAGATCCTTTCTCGCTGTCTCATCCGAGAGCATGATTTCCCGCATCTTTCGGCGGTTTAGGGTGCCGTCCGATTGCAGAACCGCTTTTCCAAAGTGCTCGACAATTTTCTTGAAACCCGAAGACCCGGGCCGCACGACTTTTCTTGCCAGTTCATCCGCACTGATGACCCAAGCCCCTAATTCTTTAAATCGTGCACATACGGATGATTTACCCGATCCCGCACCACCGGTCACAGAGATCTTTAAGTATGTCTTGTTGTGATTTTCCTCTTCCATAAGCCGCTTTCTCAAATCGGTTGCCCATCGATGGAAATCGCCGTCACAGTGTTTCGTTTTTCCGTCTGGGTAGCAACTTATTAAAAAATAAGCTATTGTTCAACCGACATCAACCGGAAGTTCAAATGAAGCATACCCTTCAACAATATTTCCCCGCACTCAAGGATGCATATCTCGTTGGCGGATGCGTCAGAGACCTCTTTTTGGATCGCAGTCCCACCGATTTTGATATGGTGGTTTTAAAAGATCCGGAAGGTGCGGCCAAAACCATATCCGCCCACACCCACGGTCATTTGATTCGACTGGGAAAACCCGGGTTCATCCTGTATCGAATCATTTTGGATCATGCGGTAATCGATGTACAGAGCGCAAAAGGTCACACCATAGAGGAGGATCTAAGACAAAGGGATTTTACCATCAATGCCATGGCGTATCCCACGGCATCCGGAGAAGTGATCGACATTCATGGCGGCCGCACAGACCTTAAAAACAGGATCGTTCGAATGACATCGGAAGATGTTTTCAAGACCGATCCGGTTCGCCTGATTCGCGCCCACCGTTTGGCAGCCGTTCTGAAATTTGACATTGACCCGCTGACACTGACTGCAATTAAAAAAAATTCTGATAAAATCAGAACGTCTGCCGGAGAACGGATTCGAGAAGAGCTTTTTCAAATGCTCCGGGTGGATAATGTGCATACGCACCTGATGGATATGGCTGAATCTGATTTACTATTCGCCATCTTTCCGGGGCTTTCATCCCTTAAAGGATGCACTCAAAACCGGTTCCATACGGAAGATGTATTGGCACACAACCTGTCGACAATAGGTTATATGGATCATATTTTCGCAACGCTTAAAGGATTTCAGCCGAATCTTTTCCATCGTTTAGCTGACCGATTAGACGACCATTCCAGAGTGCTGCTGAAATTTTCAGCCCTTATGCATGACATCGGCAAACCGTCGTCAAAATCCATCGATGAAAACGGTGACACTCACTTCTACGGGCATGAAAAGGTCGGGGTAAAAATCATCGGATCTGTTTTTGGGCATCTGAAGCTCTCCAATCATGACGCACGATTTATTGAACATATGGTCCGCAACCATCTGTCGCCGCTTCAACTATTCCAGTCGGAAAAGCAAAGAAGATTAACCCCAAAAGGGGTGGCCCGTTTTTTCATGAAAAATGGAGAAATGACGCCGTTTGTTCTGTTACATGCGCTGGCCGATCAGATGGCAAAAGAAAAAAAGGAGGACCATCGTTATCGTCATTTTATCAGTAAATTGCTTGAAGATTTCTTTTCAAGATTTAAAACAATCCGCCACAAACCGAAGCTGGTGAGCGGGAACGATCTCATCAGAGAATTTGGGCTGTCTCCTTCACCGCTGTTCAAAACGATCTTGACCCGCATTGAAGAAAAAAGACTGTCTGAAGAAATTACCACGAAAGCCGAAGCGCTCTCCCAGGTCCGGCAATATTTACGATCAAAAGATCTTTTGTCCGGCTCTTGACAAGGTATCATCATTCTTATAGGTAGTCCGGCGTTGTTTGCGAAACGATAGGATTTAAACGGTTGAGAAATATTTCCTTAAACAAATGGGTTCACCAATGATCATTTCTACTTCATAGGCCAACAAGAATGTTGACTTGAGTATAGTAGATAACCAGTTATTGAAATAATGGAAAGGAGACCGTGGCATGAACATCTTGTTTTTTGGGCCAAACGGCAGTGGAAAAGGAACACAGGGGGCTATTCTAAAGGATAAATACAGCATTTCGCATATTGAGTCAGGTGGGATTTTCCGTGAAAACATTCAGAATGGAACCGAACTCGGCTCAAAGGCCAAAGAATACATCGACAGGGGAGATTTGGTGCCGGATGAGATAACCATCCCCATGATTCTGAACAGATTACAGCAGGATGACTGCAAAGAAGGTTGGTTGCTGGACGGTTTTCCGAGAAACAAGAATCAAGCGGAGAAACTGGATGCCGCTCTTCAACAAGCCGGAATGGCACTGGATATCGTGGTGGAAATCATTCTGGATCGTGAAATTGCAAAAAACAGAATCATGGGCCGGCGGTTATGCGTCAATGATAACAACCACCCGAACAATATCTTCATCGATGCCATCAAGCCGGACGGGGATAAATGCCGTGTCTGCGGCGGGGAACTCAAAACCCGATCCGATGATCAAGATGAAGCAGCAATTAATAAACGTCATGATATTTACTACAATTCGGTTGATGGCACATTAGCTGCCGCCTATTATTTCAAAGATAAATCCGGTGAGGAAGGCGCCGTCAAATATATAGAACTGAACGGAAAGCCAGGTGTGAAAGATGTGACCTCCGAACTCGTCGCAAAATTATAAAAGCGTAACATTTTTCTTGCCAATCCTACTGATACTGTTTATATTTCAATTTTCTTAAATAACCATCCTATTTTTTCTGGGGATGGAACGAAAGGGGCGAGATAGTTTGAAGCCGATTGAAGTAAGGGTGATGGACAATGATCTTGAAAAAGCCATGCGTATTTTGAAGAAAAAAATTCAAAATGACGGTCTTTTCAAGCGTCTGAAACTGAAAAAAAGCTATGAAAAACCAAGCGAATTCAGGCGCAGGAAGCAGAGGGAGGCTTTAAGAAGAAAAAGAATTGCCGCCTCCAAAGCAAACCGTGAAAGGTAACTCAAATAGTAAGAACCACCTGACAACCCGGCGATTTCGCCGGGTTTTTTTATGAAAAAAGAAAAATCATATGACGCAAGCCTGAAAGAGATGTATGAACTCAGGCGATTTGGGATGATCCTGGGACTGTCCATCATCCGAAATATGCTAAAGGGCTTGGGGCATCCTCAAAATCAGTATTCCTCTATTCATGTGGCAGGGACCAACGGCAAGGGATCCGTTGCCGCTTCCCTATCCTCCATACTCCATAAAGCCGGTTACCGGGTGGGTTTGTTCACCTCGCCCCATCTGGTTCGCTTCAATGAACGGATTTGCATTAACAACTCCCCGATATCAGACGATCAGGTGGTTTCTGCATACCTGGCGGTAAAGGAAACATACAAGGGTAAGCGCCAGCCCACCTTTTTCGAGTATTCCACCGCCATGGCACTCCACGAGTTTTCGAGGCGGAAGGTTGATTGGGCGATCATTGAAACCGGTATGGGGGGCAGGCTGGATGCAACCAATGTGATCAAACCGACGCTCGCTATTATTACCAATATATCCATGGAGCACCGGATGCATCTTGGCAACACGTTGGCAGATATAGCCGGGGAGAAAGCCGGCATCATCAAACGTAATGTACCGGTAATCACAGGAACCGAGCAAAAACATGCGAAGTCCGTTATTGAAGCCGCTGCCCGGACGAAGTCGGCACCTTTTTATGGATACGGGGATTCATTCAAAGCCCGGCGAACTCCGGGAGATACCTTTTCCTACTACGGACGTGAGCATGTGTGGAAAGGGTTAAAATCAGGACTCTCAGGACCCCATCAAATCAGAAACGCGGCCCTGGTGCTGGCTGCATGCGAATGTCTGATGCAAAAGAAAGTCTCCCTCACACTTGAGCAGATCAAATCGGGGCTATTGGATACGAAATGGCCGGGACGTCTTGAGATCGTTCAACAAAGACCGCTTGTCATCTTAGACGGCGCCCATAATTTTATGGCCGCCAGGGCCTTGAAAAAACATTTAACCCAGGCGTTAAAAGACCGGAAAATTACAATGGTCATCGGCATACTGGATGACAAACCGTATCAAGCCATGTTAAAAAGTCTCCTTCCCGGTTGCCATCGTGTGATCGTCACCAAAGCCCGGATCGATCGCGCCCTTCCTGTGGAAACGCTCTATGAAGCCGCAAGGCGGCATGTTTCAAATACCAAAATAATTCCCGATGTAGCAGACGCTTTGAATTATGCCATCAAGACGACTCATAAAAAGGACGCGGTTTGTGTGGCAGGCTCCCTCTATGTGGTGGGAGAGGCCAAGGAAGCGATTGAAGCCGGAAACCAGCGGCAGTAAGGCACCTTCTTCGTTTGCGCTCTGTTTTCAGGATTGACTTATTCGGCCCCTTTTATTAGGATGCCCTCACATGTGCGCCCGTGGCCCAGGGGATAGGGCGTCAGCCTCCGGAGCTGAAGACCGCTGGTTCGATTCCAGCCGGGCGCACCAAAATGCCCCTTAACCCCTTTTGCTTATCGATCCCCTGCTCAGTTTACAGCATAAATCCATCCTCTAAATACGTCTTCACACTCAAGTTTTCTGCTCAAACACCCGATTTTAAGAATAATTATGAATGACGAAACAAAAAATGAGGCAACCGGCTCTCAGGCGGGAACAGTGCCTCCGGATGCCGGTGACACAAAGAAATCGGTCCGGAAATTTGCCGTCCTGTTTACGGATATTGTCGGTTCCACGAAATTCTTCAAGGACCGCGGGGATCTTGCCGGCAGGGAAATGCTTCAGAGCCATCAAGACATCGTCACCACCCCTGTGGTAGAACACAGCGGGCTGGTGGTCAAGACCCTTGGAGATTCCGTCATGGCCTATTTTACCGACCCGAAGGAGGCTCTAAAATCGGCCACAAAAATCCAACAGGCGCTGGAAAGACACAATATTAAATCGGAGCAAAACGATCAGATACACGTCAGGGTTGGCATTCATTTCGGAGAAGGCATCATTGAGGATCAGGATATCTTCGGAAATGTCGTAAACCTGGCCGCAAAAATCGTATCGGTTGCAGGTAGGGATGAGATTCTAATCTCCCATCAAGTGTATGAAGTGACAAAAAACCTGTCTACGATCCAATATGAAAAATATGCAACAACATCCAATCTGGAAGAACTCAAGGGCATTCCTTTATATAGGGTTTTATGGAGCGATGCTCCTCAGTTTGACCCGACGGCGAATATTCTCGTCTATCTGAAACCCCACTGGAATCTTAGCGACACTAAATTTATTGGGGCTTGGAACAATCTGCGAAAGGAATTGGAAGGCTCATGGAAAGATAGAATCATCAGAAATGAAGGAACAACAGACAAATCTCTCGTCCTTATTTCCCCGGATGCTTCATCGGCAGTTGGCTTGGCGGGCGATATTCTCCGTTTGTTAAAATCTCATCTGAAGTCCAAGGCTGCATATCCCCTCATCCCCATCCAAATCGCTGTCGATTCGGGATCTTTCCTGAGGGGGGAAAAGCTGGTCATGAATCGTTTCAATGCCAAATGGGACGATTTCGATCCGGGAGATATCTGTATTTCAGATTCCGCGCTATTGTTACTTAAGAACAAAAAATCGGTACGGACAGACCCAACCTACAGTCCTGAAAGCCGACTTTCCTATTATCGGCTGGTGCCTAACGATGGGCCAAATGAACCGCCATTGTTCTTATATCAGGCGGCACTACTTAATGGTGAACACCGCCCTTGTTTCTATTGCGGGCTCCGAAAACACCAGAGTCAAAATTGTCCCTCAAAAATCATTGATGACGTACCCTTTGCATTGAAAAGAATCGGATATCTGTCCATTAAAAAAATCAACAAACTGTTTAATCGATACCTGGCCCAGTCAAATTCAAATTTCAATCACTTGCCGGAAGATGGAAAAAACCCCAATGAAACCCCAAAACTGGCCTATTATGCTTTTTATGAGTTGAAATACAACACACAACTCCGCTTGCTGAAAAATCTATGGGCATCCAATGAAGATAATTGGGACAGGATTCAATCCCAAAAAGCAAAAGGAACGCGAGGGGGACAAGCCTGGCTGGCCCTGGATCTGATCCGGACCTCACAATTGGCGAAAGCAGAAAAAATAATAAGCTCGTTGATTCTGGAACAACCTCAGGACTATCATATGAACTGCACAGCCGGCTTGCTGAATATAGAACTCAATTTGCTCAACAAGGCTGAATATTTTTTTGATCAGGCACTCATGTTTGCAAAAACGAGACCCCAAAAACTGTTTGTCCTGTTTCTATTATGCCGCTTGTACGGAATCCAGAAAAAGAAGCCTCAGACCGAAGCAAAATTGAGAGAGATCATGTCTCTGTATCCGTATTCCCCGGATGCAAAATATCTGTCCGTTCAGATCAAGTTTCAAAACGGCCAGAAGGAACGGGCTATCGCCGAGCTATCCCATCTTATAAAAGACAGCGGCGAGTATTACGGCAAGGCACTTATCGATCCTGAGCTTGGACCGTTTATGGATGCGGTTCAACCCCTGCTAAAAAAACTGTACGCAGAAGCAAAAGAATCGGCACACACCATCATGCCGCAGGCCGAAGAAGAAATGAAGAAATTCACCGATATGCTTGGCGATGAGGTGGAAAAACCGGATTCCCTTCAATCCCTTTGGAAAAAGGCGAAGGACCTCTTCAAACTGGATAGCTATCTCGGATATTTGGAATGTGCAAAATCGAGCGGCATGATTATCCAGCAATGTCAAGAATATGTAACCAGCCGAAGAATAAAGATAGAAAAAATAGTAGACGGTCTGCGCAAGCGCTGTTCCGGATACCTCGACTATACCGGGAAATTCCCGTATAAAAAGTACAGTAATCCGGTACATGAAACATTAAAGTCCATTCAAACAGAACTCGATCAGGTCAGGCGAAAAGTTCATGCCGAAGCGCCCCGTAAAATTTTGGAAGCGTTTAATCAGGCTGAGAAACTGTCTGATCGGATGGAGGAAATACCTTCGAAACTGAACAATTTAGAAAACATTAAGAAATCCGTTCTATTCCTGACATCCTTTTTCAAATCCAATCTAGTGCTGCAATCCGTCAACTTATTGATTGGGATCATTTTTTTTCCCTTGATTTCCCACTACCTTCTATTCATCTTTCCCAAACTCGATACCATCAATCACAATCTCTGGTTTTATCAAAAAGGCTTTCTCGTGGTCGGCGGAATTTTTGCCCTCCTGTTCTCTTTAGTCCGCCCCCTGAAGCATTTGCCGCAAAAAAAAGCTTGAAAAACACACCAGTCAATGACTCAGAACAAAATATCTGTTATAAGACTATGAATGATAAGGGTTGATGTTTTATTTATTTCGAAAGGAGATAAATATGCATGCCGTTAAGATAAGGAAGTATCTGATAGGGGTTGTCGTATTTTCTTTCTGTCTATGTTATGCAAAAATCTCATCTGCCGAAACCGATAGATTTGGGGACGGGTTTAACACGGCATTTACCCTGGGGTCCGGTTATCGGAGTGATAATCTGGATTGGAATATCGCCGGAGATATTAGTGGAAATAATCCCAATGTCCTGTCTGAGTTGAACTGGGAAGATTTAGGGATATTCCAGGTTAAACTGGATAACGTTACCATATTTCGAGGCATCTATTTTCGAGGGGCCGTCGCCTACGGCTGGATCATAACCGGCGATGTTCAGGATTCAGACTACTTGGGAGACAATCGCACCCTGGAATTTTCAAGATCAAACAATAATGCGGATGACGGCAACACTTTCGATGCCACAGTGGGAATCGGGTATCAATTCTCTTTCGGGTCAAATTTTCTTAGCCTTGCTCCCATGGTCGGCTACTCTCGTCATGAACAGAACCTGACCTTGACAGGCGGTAACCAAACCATCCCGCCTGCCGGACCCTTTGCCGGGCTGAACAGCACCTATGAAGCCGAATGGACGGGGCCTTGGGTCGGAGCAGATCTTGTTTTTCAAATGCCGTATGAAAAGAAGTATTTTGAAAAATTTTCTTTCCGGGTGAGCTTTGAATACCATTGGGCCGATTATAATGCCGAAGCCGACTGGAATCTCCGAACCGATTTCACCCATCCCAAAAGCTTTGAACATGATGCCGATGGAAGCGGCTGGATCGTCTCTGCCGACTGGAACATATTTTTTACCAGCCAACTGGGCTTCAAAATGAGCGTTAACTATCAATCCTGGGACACGGACCCGGGTAATGATCGTACCTTCTTTTCAGATGGAACCGCGGCTGAAACCCGGCTGAATGACGTCAATTGGGACTCTTTCGCCATCATGCTCGGAATCGTCTATCGACTATAGTTCATTCAAATTTGATTAGGACGCAGATTTGCTCAGATACAGGCAGATAATAATCTTTTTTCCTAAACTGATCGGTTCCCGGTTCAGGGTTCAACCTATGTTTTTTTGATTTAAAAAATCTGCGTTCATCAGCGTCCTAAACAAAATCTCTATACGATTCAATTATGAGGGGATAACCTATGAGAACGGAAATGACCCGAAGAGAAAGGATAATGACGGCATCTCAAAAAGCACGGGCGGATAAACTCCCATTCTTTCATTATTGGCGTCACAGCCAAATCGGATGGGCGGAACGGGAATGCCGAAATCGGGGCATGGGAATGAATTGGGTGAGACCACCCTATACGATGACGATGCACGGGGTCGATGTCAGTGAAACCCCGGCAACGGTATCCGGAAAATCTGTGATACGACGCACTTACTCAACGCCTGTGGGCAGTATCTACCTCGATGAAATACGCCCTCCGGGTTCCGGCCAGTGGCACGCCGATCGAGGATGGAAGGATATATTACCGTGGCAAGCGGAGCGGCTGATCAAAGGCCCTAAAGACTATCCGGTACTCAAACACATAGTGGAACACACGGAATATACGGCTGACTACTTTCCCATTGAGCAAGCCATGGATTGGCTTGGCGATGATGGTGTGGTCATGGATGGTCTCCCCCATTCTCCCATGCAGATGCAGATGATCTACTGGGCGGGAAGCGAAGGGGGGAGGTTCTTTTTTCACCATGCGGATTACCCGGATCTGGTGGATGAGCTTTATGATGCAACGGTTAAAAGCAGAGAACCCCTTTACGAAATTGCCGCCAGATCACCCGCCCCCATCTCTTTATGCGGGGATAATATAGACGGTGTATTGGTGAATCCGAACCTCTTTAAGAAATATTTCATGCCGGTATATGAAAAACAGGCAGCGATATTGCACAAACATGGAAAGTTGATGGCGGTCCACATGGACGGCAGGCTGAATGTTATAAAAGACTTAATCGCAGAAACTTCCATCGACATTATTGAGGCGGTTCATCCCCCGCCCATGGGGGACCTCCCCTTGACGGAAGCGTTGTCTCTGTGGAAAGATAAAGTGATTTGGGTCGGTTTTCCGGGAAGTATCTATGATCTAGGCGTTGAAGCAACCAAGACCCATGCGCTTGAGCTTCTCAAAGAAGCGGGCAACGGGGAAAGGCTGGCCGTTGCCATGTCAACGGAAAACATCGTATCCAACGAGAATCTCAGGATGCTGACAGCAGTTCTTGAAAACGCAGAACTCCCTTTAAACAAGCACATTATCACCAGCATCGAGCAGTCCATTGGTCAATAACAGGGGGTGGGCTCATTATCGACCCATTCTATTGCAATATTAACAGCGGTGATTATAGTCTCATATTATGAATGCCAAAAACGAAAAAGTACCCGATCCAAAAGAGATCGAAAAAGAAATCAGCGAGTTCTTGTCTAAAAAATTCGGTGATAACGTAAAAATCGTGTCTCCCATTGTGATGCCCCAAGAGTCCATGCTGGAAAAGGTTCAGTCACCTCCTCATAAAGAGAAAACCATCAATTTTGATCTCAAACCCGAGGAGCTTATATCCTATTTGGATCAATACATTATAAAACAGGATCAGGCCAAGGCCATATTGGCTACAAAAATCTGTACCCACTTCAATCGAATCAAACATACCCAAACCTTTCCGGAAGCTCTGGAGGGAATGGTGGGGAGTATTAAGAGTAACGTGCTGATGGTGGGACCCACCGGTGTCGGCAAAACCTATATGATTAAATTGATCGCAAAGAAGATCGGGGTACCCTTTATCAAAGGTGATGCCACCAAGTTCAGTGAAACCGGCTATGTAGGGGGAGATGTAGAAGATCTGGTACGGGATTTGGTTCGAGAAGCCGATGGGGATATTAAACTGGCACAGAATGGTATCATCTATATTGATGAAATCGATAAAATTGCATCCAGCCGCAATATCATCGGAGCGGATGTTTCCCGAACCGGTGTGCAACGGGCACTGTTAAAGCCCATGGAAGAGACGGAAGTCGATTTAAAAGTGCCTCATGATCCGATTTCCATGCTCCAGGAAATCGAGCGGTTCCGGAAAACCGGCAAACGGGACAAAACCGCGGTGAACACAAAGAATATTCTCTTCATCATGAGCGGCACATTCTCAGATCTTTCCGATATCATCAAAAAACGAATCAAAGATCAGGGCATCGGATTTGGTGCTAAAATATCAAAGGGAGAAGATCCCAGCGATATCTTAAAGCATGTGAAATCCGAGGATCTCATCGCATTCGGGTTTGAATCGGAGTTTGTGGGTCGTCTCCCCGTAAAGGCTGTGTTTGAAAGGTTGTCTGAAAACGATCTGTATGAAATCTTAAGAAATCCGAATAATCCCGTCATACAGGGAAAGAAACTCGATTTTGCAGCATACGGCATCCGTCTCAAATTTGAAGACGACGCATTGCATAGGCTGGCTCGCCAGGCAAACAGTGAAAACACCGGAGCCAGAGGTTTGGTGAGTGCAGTGGAGAAAGCATTGCTGCCGTTTGAAAAAAAACTGCCCTCAACAGAGATGAAACGGTTCTCGGCAACCGCAGCCGTCATCGACAATCCGGAAGGTTCTCTTGAAAACTTACTGGCAAAACCTGCTGACAATCAATTGATCGTGGATTTTGAGCGATTGGAAGACGAAGAAAAAAATTACATCAAAAAATATATATCTCAAAACCGCAAGCTTCTAACGGAAAAATACGGCCTGACGCTATCCCCGTCCCGGATCGAGGTGGTTGCAGAGTTTTATAGTCGGCAGATATTGGATGTGGGGAATACCATATTTAAAATCAAGACCTATTATGATGAGATAAAGAAAATTGAACTGTTCTTTTTCAAAGATCATGACATCAACATCGTTCTGGAAGAAGATGCCATCGATCATATCATCGCACAGGTCATCCGCGAAGATGTAAAATTGGAAGACGTTTATGAAAACCTGTCAAAAGATTTCCAACACGGCCTGAAGTTGATCCAAGAAAAAACCGGAAAGAATCGGTTCTTTCTTCCCAAAAAAGCATTGACCCATTCAGAGGAGTATTTAAGCCAACTCGTAAAAAACGAAATCGGCAAGAGAAAGTCCCTAACAGAGTAGACCCCTTCTTATTGCCAATAATCCTTTAACTCATTCTTAGTCATCGCCTTGCCTGACAGGTGTTTTCAAAGCGCTCCGATTCGCTCTCGAAACCACCGACAATCCGATATTCACTTGTTCATGGCGTTGATATTCGTTATAATGACGGAGTCATAAGCATTGAAAGGCATTATTACAGATGATCGGTATATCTAAACTCTACTGCGGCACGGTTGAACCATCCGATGCGCTCCGTTACGGGAGAAAATCTTCGTCACTGCCGTCCCATTTACTTCAATTTTCAATAGACAAGCGGCCGGTAGTGGTTTGGAATGCCACCCGCCGCTGTAACTTGAAGTGCGTCCATTGTTATGCCCATGCCAAAGACCGGCCGTTTGATAATGAATTGACCACCCAAGAAGGCAAGTCACTTATCGATGATCTCGCCGCCTTCGGTGTGCCGGTCTTGCTTTTTTCCGGAGGCGAGCCGATGATGCGGAAAGACCTGCCTGAGCTTGCCGCCTATGCGGTTGAAAAAGGAATGCGGGCGGTAATCTCGACCAACGGCACGCTGATCACCCAAGAGACGGCGCGGGAATTAAAAAAAATCGGTCTTTCTTATGTGGGTATTAGTCTGGACGGCATGGAGGAAATCAATGATCGATTCAGAGGCGTAAAGGGTGCTTTTCATGATGCATTGGAAGGCATTAAAAACTGCCAGGCAGCCGGAATTAAGGTGGGTCTCAGATTTACGATCAACCGGTTCAATGTTGATGAAGTACCGCACATTTTCGATTTATTGGAAAGCATGAATATCCCTCGCGTCTGCTTCTACCACCTCGTCTATGCCGGGCGCGGGTCCAAGTTGATTAAAGAAGATTTATCCCATAGGGAGACACGGGAGATAGTCGATCTGATAATGGACCGGACGCATGAGCTCCATGATAAAGGTATATCCGAGGAAGTACTCACGGTTGATAATCACGCCGATGGACCGTATCTTTACATGCGATTGAAAAAGGAAAACCCCAAGCGAGCAGCCGAAGTGCTTGAATTGCTAAAAATGAACGAAGGAAACAATTCGGGGAGGGGTATCGGATGCATCAGTTGGGACGGCGAGGTTCATGCGGATCAATTCTGGCGCCATCACAGCTTCGGCAACATCCGGAAGCGACCGTTTTCGGAGATATGGACCGATACCGGCAATCCACTCATGAAACAACTCAAGGAGAAGAAAAAGTACGTGAAAGGCAGATGCGCCACATGCCGATGGTTGGATATTTGTGGCGGAAATTTTCGAGTTCGGGCTGAGGCGGTGATCGGAGATGTATGGGCTCCGGATCCCGCCTGTTACCTGACAGATGAAGAGATATCGTAAACTGGATACTTGATACTGGATGCTGGATGGAGAAAGATCCGATGCTGATCATCCTTATCTCATCATTGTCGAGTTTCGAGTTTCAAGTTTCGAATATCATCAGATTTTTTAATTTTAAAGCGGGTTGCCACACTGAAAGAGAATTTTAAAAAAATCTTATTCCCAACGATCTTATAGGAGCATTTATGCAGTTTCCTGATTACCGACCCAGACGATTGCGGCAAAATGAAGGGTTTCGTCGAATGATACGCGAAACTCTGTTGACGGTTGACGATTTAATTCTACCTCTCTTTGTCATTGATGGAAAGAATATCGCAAATCCCATCGAATCCATGCCCGGGCATTACCAATACTCAATCGATAATCTGATTCAACAGACTCAAAAGGCGGCGGATCTGGGTATTCCTTCGGTGATGATCTTCGGCATTCCCGATAAAAAAGATTCGTTGGCATCCCGGGCATATGCAAAGGACGGAATCGTTCAAAGAGCCGTGAGTGCCATCAAGCCGAAATTTCCGGAACTGGTGGTCATTACAGATGTCTGCCTCTGCCAGTATACGGACCACGGCCACTGCGGCGTCGTGGAAGGCCATGTGGTGGACAACGATTCCACGCTGGATTTATTGGCCCGTACCGCCCTTTCCCATGCAAAGGCGGGTGCCGACATGGTTGCGCCGTCAGACATGATGGATGGAAGGGTTGGTGAAATCCGGGACGCGTTGGACGAAAACGGTTTGAGCCAAGTTCCCATCATGTCTTATGCAGCAAAGTACTGCTCTGCATTCTATGGACCGTTTCGAGCCGCTGCGGAATCCGCACCGCAATTCGGAGACCGCAGAACTTACCAGATGGATCCGGCAAACGCCATGGAAGCCGTTCGTGAAGCCACACTCGATATCGAAGAAGGCGCGGATATCATCATGGTAAAACCCGCACTCCCCTATCTTGATATCATCAGCCGAATCCGTGATGAAATCGATCTGCCCGTTGCGGCTTATAATGTCAGCGGTGAGTACGCCATGATAAAGGCGGCAGATCAAATGGGATGGTTGGACGGATCCAGAGTAATGATGGAAACATTGACCAGCATCAAAAGAGCCGGAGCGGACATGATATTGACCTATTTCGCCCTAGAGGCAGCCGAAGTGATGAGAAATTCGCAATCATAATTTAACGTCTCGGAAATTCTACAACCTATTGATATTATGGTTTTAACTGACGCTCAACATTGCAGTGCAACATGGAATAGCGGAAGGATGGAATAATGGAATATTGGGTATAAAAGCGGAAAAGATCTTTTTTATAAAATCGATAAAATTCATTTAAACCCATCATTCCAGCGTTCCAATATTCCAGTATTCCAATTGTGAGCGACTTGTCAGGGCGTAGCTTCAGCGAAGACTGAAGCGAACTAAGTTCATAATCATGAATTCCAATCATACCGACAAATCGAACACACCACCGCATAACCGGGCAAAAACCGGAGACACCCTTCGGCTGGTTGCATGGGAAATTACGCGAAACTGCAACCTGTCATGCCTGCATTGCAGGGCAGCGGCCACCCATGGTCCTTATGAAGGAGAACTGGATACAGAGAAAAGCTTTCATATATTGGATCAGATTGCCGAAGTGGGATCTCCCATCGTGATCCTTACGGGAGGCGAGCCCCTGCTGAGGCCTGATATCTTCGATCTCACCCGTTACGGGACCGACAACGGGCTTCGCATGGTCATGGCGCCGAACGGAACACTGATTACGGATGGAATTGCAAAACGCTTGGCCGACGCCGGAATAAAGCGAATCAGCGTCAGCCTGGACGGCGCCGGCAAGGAAACCCACGATCAATTCCGAGGCGTCGAGGGTGCATTTGACGGCGCCCTTCAGGGAATCGCATCGGCAAAAAAAGCCGGTATCGAATTTCAAATTAACACCACCATAACCCAACATAATCTGGCAGAAATACCCAGAATTCAAGAACTCGCCGTTGAACTGGGGGCGGTCGCCCACCATATTTTCCTGCTGGTCCCCACCGGGAGGGGAAAGTATATTATCGATAAAGCCATAACAGCGGAAGAATATGAAGACACATTGAACTGGTTTTATGACCAGCAGGATAAAACATCGCTGCAGCTCAAGGCTACCTGTGCGCCCCATTATTATCGCATACTTCGGCAAAGAGCCAAGGCCGAAGGAAAATCCGTAACCTATGAAACCCACGGTCTGGACGCCGTATCCAGAGGTTGTTTGGGGGGGACCGGATTCTGTTTTATCTCCCATCGTGGAATCGTTCAACCCTGCGGTTTTCTCCACCTCAATTGCGGGGATCTAAAACAATCGTCTTTCGCTGACGTATGGAAAACGTCTGAAGTGTTTTTATCACTCCGCAATTATGATAAGCTGGAAGGCAAATGCGGAGCGTGTGAATACAAAAGGGTCTGCGGCGGTTGCAGGGCCCGGGCGTATGAAGCGACCGGGGACTACCTTGCCGAAGAACCGCTCTGCAGCTATAATCCGGTGTCCTTTCAATAACACAACAAAGGATCGCGCCATGAAAATCAACGCCTTGATGGTACCGAATCCCATCACCATTTCTGAAAATGCTTCCATCGGTGATGCCATAGAATTGATGAAAATTAATTCCATCCGACACTTGCCGGTGATATCGAAACAGAAAAAACTCAAGGGGTTTGTCACGCTGGCTGATCTTAAGCAGAGCCTGATCCCCTCCATGGTGGGGGATCTCACGCTTCATGATATCATGATAAAGGATCCGATTACGGTTGATCCGGATGAAGATATCGAGATTGCAGCCCAGCTGATTTACAAACACAAAATCGGCGGCATGCCGGTAACCAAAGAAGACCGGGTTGTCGGCATCATCACGGAATCCGATATTCTAAGAGCATTTATCGATATGATGGGAATACTTTCCGCCAGCTCCCGCATCGATGTGGTTATTGGCGATAAACCGAGCGATTTCCAAAACGCACTGCAAATCATCAACGATAAAGGCGGAGAAATCATCAATGTGGGACAAACCGCCCAGGGACGGTCCAAGCGAACCTATTATTTCCGTTTGAATCCCTGTAGAACCGATATATTAAGAGAGGCGTTGGAAGATAAGGGATTCGAGGTGGTGGAGGCCATGGATTAGATATCGCCCCCATCTGATACGACAATCATGTTTCTCTGGGGCACGTAACTTGATAGCAGGAATTTCCTTTTTTGTGACGCGGATGGACGCAGATTTTTTAGATTAAGAAAAAAAGATTATTATCTGCGTGTATCTGCGCAAACCTGCCCGCCATCTTATTTCTTCAGGAACGGCAGGCGGGTCTGCGTCCTATTTAACTTGAGTTAAAATTTTTGATTTCCGATGGCGTTCAATACCAATGTAATAGGCCGGTCTTCTTCACTTTTGCCCGTAAAGCGGATGGGGCCGGGCCGGCGGTAGTCGTCGGGGCCCGGTTGAGCAGCCAGCCATTTTTCTCTCATGGCCTTGGTGATGAGAAATGCGGGAGAAGTAATATCCACCACTGTTCGCTCCAGAACCAGGTTCAACTTACCTTTTCTCTCCTCAAGATGCATCAGCGGTGCAATGGGCACGCCCATGGGCTCCCAGTCCGAAAAATCTTTTTCAAGATTCTTGATGGCGGCCATCTGTCCGGTCGCACCGTTTGCCACCAGGCTGAACACCGTTAATCCCAAATTGTAGGTGTAGGCACAATCGAAGCGGGTGGGGTCGCTGCCCCTGCCGTCGTATCCGTAGAAGTGCAACTGGGTTTTGAGTTTGGGAACGCTTTTCTGGTAGATGGCCGCCACCGCTTTGGGAATTTCTGCTTCAGCGGTGACCGCGCCGGCGGTCAACAACGCTTTGGCAAAGGTTTTGTAAGAGTAAATGGTGCTGTGGGTGAGGAGGCAAGGATCTTCGGACCCATAGTTTTCAAAAAGAATCGGACCGAAGGTTTCCGGGTCCAGGCCATCGCGCTGCAGAGCCTTTTGATACTGCATGCGCGGTATGCCGATTTTGTATGTACCCTTTTCAAGGAGGATTTTCAGGTAATCTCTTACCAGTTCCATGATGACCTTATCGGTTTCCACCTGAGAAAACTGGAAGTTTCCGTGGCTGTCTCTTTCGGTGAGAAGCCCTTCCTGGAAAAATTCCGGGAGATCGTTGAACAGCTCATCATCGCGGTAGTTCCATATGGGAAAGGGATTGTCCTGTCGGATGCCGCGAACCAGGCGTCTGAGATACTCCACCTTGTCATGGAGCCTGGGGTGGTCCGTATGAAAGTCGTTATCATGATACCGGTTGTACTCGGCGATAATCGTGCTGAGCTTGATGATAAACACCTGGATTTCGTTGATGAACTCAAGTACACCCTCGGGGATGACAATAACGCCGTAATTCTTTCCCGCCCGGGCGCGTTGGACAATGGCATTGCAGACCATACGGGAAAGCTTGCGGAGCGTCATACCAAAGGCGGTGTAATCTTTTTCGGCTTCAGACTCCGCCTTTTTGAGTCGATTGGTGTCGGTGTAATCGGCCAAGTCTTCACCGATGAGCGTCAAATTGGAATGGGTTTGAAGCGCCACCTCCAGCGCCAAATGGCTGGCCACCCGGCCCATGACCTTGCATATATGCCAATACTTGACATCCGAGCTGCTGTCTGTGCATAGGTTTCCGATCTCTTTGGCAAACGCTCTTGCCGCAGTGTGAAACCCGAAAGACATGGCGCAGAGGACCCGGCCGTCAGCATCTCGAACCTGGATATCGCCGTCGATGGTTTTGGGTACGCCGATAACCTGAATCCCGTCTTCAATCATCTCCTCGGAAAGAAAAGCCGCATTGGTATTTGAATCGTCCCCCCCGACAATGACCAGTGCATCCAGTTTGAGTTTTTGGCACGTATCTTTGGACAGGGCCATTTTTTCGGTTGTATCGATTTTTGTACGACCGGTCTTGATCATGGTAAACCCGCCAAGATTCCGATACTCATCAACCAGATCTCCGGTAATCTCGATGGCTTCGTTTTCGATAATGCCATCCGGTCCCGACAGAAAGCCGTATATCGTTGTGCCCGGATTGGCTTTCTTGGCGGCATCATAAAGTCCGGCAATCACGTTGTGACCGCCGGGAGCCGGGCCGCCTGAAAAAACAATGCCGATATTTCTCTTTTTCCCATAACGGGCTTTCAAGGCCTCATCAGCATCATCTTCTCGTGCGATGGCCTGCACCCGGTTTCCGATAATATGGGGAAGCCGCTTTTGGGCTTCCTGATGGATTGAAAATCGGTATTGATCATCCGCCCTGAGGGTCGTATATGTTCCCTTCAGGACCTCACATACCGGCGGGCAATACGCCCTGCGCTCAACCAGTTCCTGATTGATTCGACTGGTGACCTTCTGTACCTCGGGTATATCCAGCAAACGTTCAATCGAGATTCGATCTCCACTCATGTTCACCTCCTCACCCATAAGCCACCCGATTGCGGCCTTCATTTTTTGCTCGATACAAGGCCTGATCAACTCTAGTAAAGAGGGATTCCGACGTCTGGTCATCTGAGATGACCTGCGTAACCCCAAGACTGATGGTGATGGCAACCTTATCTCCCCGGTGAAGAAATTCGGTCTTCTCGATACACTGCCTGAGCTTTTCCGCTGCCTCTCCGGCCCCTTTCTGCTCCGTTTCAGGAAGCAATACAACAAATTCCTCCCCTCCGAATCGAGCTAAAAAATCGCTTTCCCGCAGCATCGGTTGAACCCGGTTGATGATCTCCTTGAGGCATAAATCGCCCACCGCATGTCCGTAAAGATCATTTACGGACTTGAAATGATCCACATCGAGTATGATGATTGAAAAAGGACGACCGTACCGGATGAAACGCTGGAGTTCTTCTTTTATCCGTTTATCGTATGCCCTGCGATTATAAACACCGGTCAGCGGGTCGACTAAAATCTCTTTTTCCAACTCATGAGCCCGTTGCTTGGCGGAAGAAACTTCTTCTTTCATCTGGTTGATGGTTTCCTTCAATGTACCCATTCTTTCTTCCACCGCGGTCATTCGCTCGGAATCTTTCTCTCTTTTTTCCCGGATGGTATCCTGGATGAAAGTCAGGCTGGAGATGACCGCTTCTTTCAATTCAGCAAGAGATTTACTGAAATCGACATTCTCTTTTAGTCCCTGAAATTGCACTTCAAGCATGTCATTGAATTCATTGTTGTCCCGGAGAATATCCTTTGCATAGGGCAATGATTCCAGAATGTGGCTTTCGACTTCAATCAGTCGTTTACCGATCTCCCGGATGAATGCCGCCGCCTCTTCCCGCTCTCCGCTCACCTGGGCGATGTAATCTTGAATCAACGATACGATGGACTGCCTGACAGCCAGAAATTCATCGATTCCGCCGATGGCGTTAATCCGTTTTTCAATCTGGGAAAGCCTTTTGAAAGCTGTCTGGCCCAGGTTCAGTTTCAATTCATTGATGATGTCGCCATAGGCTTCCCGAACCGACTGTAATGCCGGGAGTCCACCGGCTTCAGAGGGTTCATCGCCGGAATCACGTTTCAACCATCTGGAAAAGATAGACGGCCTCGTTTCTTCAATCTCAACGTCTTCCTTAAACGCAATGTCTCGAATCTGTTGGAAGATCTCTTCAAGTCGATGGACATCGATTTCCGACTTTATTGCTGATTTAAAAGCTTCAAGGGGTTCATGAATCGAACGATTTTCTTCTGTGCGGAGTAACTCACAATTGAAAAGACAAACCCGCCGAAAGAAGTCGGTTATTCGTGTTTCCGACTCTTCCGCCTCGTCAAGCTGCCTGAGCAGCTTTTCTTTTTGCACCTGGTAGGTCTCGATTTGAGAACGCAGCCGATCGATCTCCACTTCATCGCCGGAAAACTCGATTTCGTTTGCGGTTTCCGCCTGGGATTGAACATTCAATAAAGACCGGATCTCTTCCCGAGCGGAAAGTCTTTTATGGAGGGTTTCAGCATTCAGTTTCGAGCCGGAAGCTGCTATGGCCTTTAACTCTTGAACTGTAATATCTGAAAATATTTTCAATGGATTATCGTTTTTTTCTTTTGCCATGGCCCGATAATACCGGCCGGGCGTCTGTGCTGTCAAGTTGATTTGGATTTTCCGTATTTTGCTTGACCTATGGGTCCCTATATTCTATGAAAAGAAACATCCAATCATCTTCGGTGGCTGTGAATTATTCAAGGAGCTTGCAATGCAAGAATCCATTGAACCTGTTGAAGTCGTCTGTCCAAAATGTCAACGGACGGAAATCGTCTATTTGCCAAAGGAAAGTATCCCAAAATGTGAGGATTGCAATGTTCCTATGATGCTTAGGGAGCTGCTGCGGGAGGGTAAATCCTACTAAACCCGTGTTTAAAGGATCGGTCCGTGGGCCGATTGCCTTGTAAGTAATTCTAACAAAAGGAGGTAGAAATGAAAAAAGGACTGTTTTTTGGTTTAACCGTATTGTTTCTTTTCGCGACGTCGGTATTTGGCGCAGATATTGATCTGGCTAAGAAATCCACCATTGAAAGTATCTTAAAGCGGGGTGAACTCCGTGTCGGATTCGAATCCGGGTACGTTCCCTTTGAAATGACCAATAAAAAAGGGGAGTTTATCGGATTTGACATGGATTACGGAAGACTATTGGCAAAGTCCATGAAGGTGAAATTCGTACCGGTTAATACCGCTTGGGACGGTATCATTCCCGCATTAATGACCGACAAATTAGATATCATCATGGGAGGAATGACCATCACCCAGGAGAGAAACCTGAAGATCCTTTTTGCCGACCCCTATATCGTCGTTGGGCAGACCATCCTGTTAAATAACAAACATAAAGGTCAGGTCAAATCCTACAAAGACCTCAATAATCCCAAATACATCCTCACCTCGCGGTTGGGTACCACCGGCGAGCAGGCCATTAAAAAGTTAATCCCCAAAGCGACCTATAAATCATTCGAATCAGAAGCCGAAGCAGGACTCGAGGTGATTAACGGCAAGGCGGATGCCCTGGTATACGATCTCCCGTTTTGCGGATTTCTTTACGGCAGCCAGGGTAAGGGAAAAACCGTTTTCCTCAGCAAACCCTTCACTTATGAGCCGCTGGCATGGGCAATCAATAAAGGGGATCCGGATTTCCTGAACTACCTGAACAACTTCCTGAGACAAAGCAAGGGCGATGGATTCTATGAAAAAACCTACAACAAATGGATCATCGGCTCGGCCTGGCAAAAGGAACTCAAGTAGCGTTTAGGTTACCCGGTTGAATACCGGATCGGCGTAAATTTAAGGGCCGGCCAGGGTTATTTCGGACCCGGCCGGCTTTTTCTTTGAGATGCATCCGCATTCTGAAGCGTTCAACCTAACCGTCTAACCAAAGAATAGACCGACCATGGAAAAATCAAACAATATTAAGAAGTTGGCGAAGTCTTCACGTTACAATTTCTGGGTGGGCGTCTTTAGCGCCTTCTGTTTGGTCATCGCCGGTATCTTTTACTATGCCACCCAGAAAATCGAATATGTGTGGCGGTGGAATCGAGTGCCCATCTATTTTGCATATGAGGATGAGATTGAAATCACGTCGGAATTGGATGGGGAAGTTGAATCGATCAAAAAGAAGGATAAAAATGCGATTATAACCGTTAAGGGACTTGACGGTTCCGAATCCCACACGGTTCCAGCCGCAAGTGTGGTTGTGGAAGAAGGGGAGTCGATTTCCCCCGGAGATAAACTGGCTCGATATAAAGAGTGGAAACCCGGACTTCTGGTCATCGGCCTGTGGATAACCTTAAAGGTCAGTGTTATGGCGACGATTTTCGGCGTCCTGATCGGAGTTGTCGGCGGGCTGATGCGGATCTCCTCTAATCCGGCCTTGAAATGGACCAGCATTGCATACGTCGAAATGATCAGAGGGTCTCCCCTCATGGTCCAGATTCTGATCTGGTATTTTGTCCTGGGAACGGTCATCAACGATCTGCTGGCTGCCTACGGGCTGGGCAGGATTCCGGCATTCTGGTACGGGGTGGCGTCACTGGCCTGCTTTGCCGGGGCATATGTCACGGAAATCGTAAGGGCGGGGATTCAGTCCATCCATCGCGGCCAAACCGAAGCCGCCCGTTCCGTCGGCATGACGTATGCCCAATCCATGCTGCATATCATCCTACCTCAGGCATTGCGGCGGATCCTGCCGCCCCTTGCCGGTCAGTTTATCAGCCTGATAAAAGACTCATCCCTTTTGGGAATGATCGCGATTCGTGAATTGACCAAGGCAGCCCGAGAGGCCGTAACCTCCAGCTTGCAGCCGTTCGAATTGTACATGCTCTGTGCCGTGTTGTATCTGGTGTTAACCTTTACGCTTTCCATGGCCGTACAATACCTGGAGAGGAGGTCGCAACCGGTATGATTGATGTTAAAAATATATCCAAAACATTCTGGGCGCCCCATGAAGTGCGCGCTTTGGTCAACGTATCCAGTAAAATCGCTGCCGGTGAAGTGGTGGTGGTATGCGGGCCTTCCGGATCCGGCAAAAGCACCTATTTGCGATGTTTGAATCGCTTGGAGACCGCCGATACGGGCCATATCTATATTGACGGTATCGACGTTCTCGATCCAAAAACCAATATCAACAAGGTCCGTGCCGAGGTGGGCATGGTGTTCCAATCATTCAATCTGTTTCCCCATAAGACGGTTTTTGAGAATATCGCCCTGGCTCAAAAGGTGGTTAGAAAGCGTTCAAAACAAGTGGCCAAAGACAAAACCGATGCGCTTCTCAAAAAAGTGGGCATTTACGACAAATCAGGAGGGTATCCGGATCAATTATCCGGCGGCCAGCAGCAGAGAGTTGCAATTGCCCGCGCCCTGGCAATGGATCCGAAGGTGATGCTGTTTGACGAGCCCACCTCCGCACTCGATCCGGAGATGATCGGTGAAGTGCTCGATGTGATGAAAACCCTGGCCAAAGAAGGGATGACCATGGTGGTGGTGACCCATGAAATGGGATTTGCAAGAGAGGTTGCCGACCGGGTCATCTTCATGGATGAAGGGGCGATTGTTGAAGTTGGAACCCCGGAACACTTTTTTACCAATCCAACCCACGAAAGGACCAAACTGTTTTTGAGTCAGATTCTTTAGCGAAACCGCTGAAAGCCAGAATCTCTGAACGCAGAATCCGGACCCGTAACCCTGCTTGCGGGGTCGCAGCCACGGAGTGGCGAAGCCCCGAACCCACATACCACATTTAGTGTACAATTAACTTAAAACATACCTCTCCTTGTGTTTTTTTCTTTACATCTGAATCCCGGCTTGCTATAGGAGATGCAGCAGTATT
>Ga0180009_10000955_pt1 | contig 36729 bp, 45 predicted proteins | sample OS_PC_MetaG_FD_123537 | JGI IMG/M metagenome (GOLD analysis project Ga0180009, IMG submission 123537) | Groundwater microbial communities from the Aspo Hard Rock Laboratory (HRL) deep subsurface site, Sweden - OS_PC_MetaG | ecosystem: Environmental > Aquatic > Deep subsurface > Groundwater... | reverse complement strand
GTCGGGGTGGACAATATTGAAAGTCCCTGGAGAAAAATAATTGCAATAACATTCATATTAATTCTGATAATAGCCGCAGGAATTTTTGAATTCAAAAGAGAAAGGAAAATAAAAATAAAGGAAATGACAGTTAATGCCAGCAAGATATGACGGGCTAAAAAAGAAAATGGAAAAAAAGAAAATTCTTGTGTTCGACTTTGATGGAACGATTGCAGATTCAAAAAAACTTTATGTCAGCATCATCCAGGATTCACTTGCAAAGGCATCACTAATTTATCCAAGAAGCCATATTGTAAAGGCTTTGGGACCAAAGCTCGAAACCTCCCTATTGAACATCAGAAAGTTTGACAAGAAAACTCTGAAAAAACTTTCAAGGGAAATAAATGATTTTGTGATAGGCAAGGCAGAATCTTTGAAAGTTTGTCCCCGTGTAAAATCAGAGTTGAGAAAGCTCAGAAAATCGGGAAAATATAGGATTGTTCTTCTTACAAATTCGGTTAAAGCATTCTCGATTGCATTCCTAAAGAAAAATAAAATGCTGGATGACTTTGATATTATCCTTGGAAGCGAGGATTTCATGGACAAGCCCAAGGAATTAAAAGAATTGGCAAGGAAATTCAAGGTTAAAATCAAAGATATTGTTTACATAGGGGATAAGATCTCAGATTATAAAATCGCAAAGCAAGCGGGCTCTCAAATAATCCTTCCGCGTGCCTGCTCATGGGACAAATCAGAGATAATTGACAAGAAATATTCCAAAGTCAGAATAGAAAATTTGGGGAAGATTGAAAAGTTAATCTGATGCTCCTTCTTAGATTCACTTCTTTTTTCTGATTTCAACAAGCTGAAGATATGCTTGAACGATTGCCCTTTTGATTTCAGGATGGACTTTTTCCATGTTATCAAGCATTGTTCTTGCCGAAGTTTTCTTCTTAGTGTTCCCCTTAAGGTGCTTTAATGATGCATAGATCATCATCTCCTGTTCTGTAATGAGAAATAATGGCCTGATTATCCTTGGGGATTTTGGAGAAAGATCAACATTCTTATTTGCGAACCAGGATTCCATCATTGCAGTGGCAATGTCATCTGTGGAATCATCCAATGCTATAATTTTTGAATCATTCTTTAGAAATCCAAATTTATTGTAAAGATAGTTTAGAACCCTTGAGTTAACAGAAGTGTTCTTCTTTACCTTGGCTTCTCTGTTCATTTCAAACTTTCTGATAGTGTAAAGGACTTTCTTTTCAAGATATCTGTAGAAATCTCCGGGTCCAAGTGCTTTCCCATTTGGCAGAATATAAACCGGTTTCATCAATATAGAGAAGAGAATAGGTTTAAAAACTTTCATAGACAATATTGAATATGACAGCTTCTAAGGAAAAGGTAAGGGTATATTCTACCCAAACATGCCAATATTGCTACATGGTAAAAGATTTTCTAACCGACCACAAGATTAAATTTGAAGATGTAGATGTTGGGAAAGACCATGGGGCTGCACAGGACATGGTCAAGAAATCAGGACAAATGGGGGTTCCTGTTGTGGAAATAGGAAATAAAATAATAGTGGGGTTTGATAGGGATGCCATTAAAAATGCATTGAAACTGAAGTAGGAAAAAATGGGTAGAAAAAAAGTTCTAAAAGTATCAAAGACTGCAATGATTAAATGTCCTAGCTGTGATAAAACGAGCAGGGCAAGGGTTATGGAAGGGATCTATTTCTTTGAATGCAAAAAATGCAAGACCAAAATCACCACCCCTCCTGCCAGATGTTGCATAATCTGCGCATATTCAGACAAACAATGCCCTGCAACAATACAAAGAATAGCAAAGGCCGAGGGTTTGAGAGTTAAGGGCCTCAAGATTCAACCAATACTAATACACTAAAAAATGAAATCAAAAAAATCAAATTCAAAGAATGAATATGACATTATAATAGTCGGGGCAGGACCTGCAGGAATCGCAGCAGGAATTTATACTGCAAGACAGAAACTAAAAACATTAATGATAACAAAGGATATTGGGGGTCAACTTTCTTTGACGGCTTCCATTGAAAATTGGCCCGGAATAAAATCAATATCAGGATATGGTCTCCTCAAAACTTTTGAAGATCACCTAAAACAATATGATCTTGCTCTTGAAAACGGGGAGGTTTTAGACATAGGAAAGAATGGAAAGGGATTTGTGGTAAAGACCCCCGATAAAACATTCTTCTGCAGGGCAGTTATTGTTACTGCTGGAAGAATATCAAGAAAATTGAATGTTCCTGGTGAAAATAAATATCTTGGAAAGGGGGTTTCATCCTGTGGGACCTGCGATGCCCCGCTTTTCAATGGAAAGGAAGTTGCAGTGGCCGGAACAGGAAATACCGCAATGAATGTTGTCCTATTGCTATCAAGATATGCAAAAAAAATAAATCTCATAAGCAAATATGATAAATTGAAGGGGGACAAAGTTGTAGTCGATAGAATAAATGATTTAAAGAAGAAAGGAAAAATTGAAATATTCTATTCTTCAAAAACTCTTGAAATTATGGGCGATGATGAGAACCCAGGGTTCTGTCATGCCGGAAAGCGAAGCATTTCCCAGCATAAATTTGTCAATGCAATTAAGATAGAACATAATGGGAAAGAAAAAATCTTGAAGGTCGATGGAATATTTGTGGAAATAGGGATGACTCCTGAAACTGAATTTGCAGATGTTAAAAAGAATGAGAAAGGCGAGATAATAGTCAATAACAATTGTGAAACAGATGTAAAAGGCATCTTTGCGGCAGGAGACTGCACAGATGTTCCGTATAAACAGATAATTATCTCTTCAGGAGAAGGAGCAAAGGCTGCCTTATCCGCATCAAAATATATTGATTCACTGGACTAATCATACTAAAATGAGCTATACAATAAAACAAGACAGGGAAAAATGCATGGGCTGTGGAGCATGTGTAGTTGCATGCCCTGAGAATTGGGAAATGAAATCTGATGGAAAGGCAAGGCCCAAAAAGCTTAAGATAGAAAAGAAAGATCTTGAGGGAAACAGAGAAGCCGAGGCAGTATGCCCTGTGCAGATAATCCACATTCTACAAAAATAAAAATTCTTCAGATAAATTCTGATAGCAATCTTTAAAAAGGTAAACAGTGTTAACTAATTATGATTGACTGTTTAACCCAAAAAGTAGAACTTAATTATATCATTCCAGCCATAAGGAAGGAAATGATAAAAATTCTTGAAAGCAAAGAGTTTACCGATGCTGAAATCTCAAGAAGACTGGGGATAACAAAGTCTGCTGTTTCCCAGTACAAGCACAATAAAAGGGGATCAAAGATAAATTTCTCTGAAAAAATAAATAAGGAAATAAAAAAATCTGCTGGAATGGTTTTGAAAGGAAAAAAAGCAGATCCTGAAATAAACAAAATAATCAAAATGCTGAAAGAATCCAGAGGGATATGCACCATATGCAAATGCACTGAAACTGGAAATTTCAGGCACGCCAAAAATTCGAAGAATTTTTCAGCGGAGTGTAAAAAATGATGAGAAGCATTTTGTGTTTCGGTCATGCCAAAAATCTGGAGGATTTTTCAGCATGAAAATCTACATGGATCATTCGGCAACAACTCCTGTGAGAAAAGAAGTTGTGAAAGCGATGGAGCCACTTTTCCTCAGAAAATTCGGCAATGCCTCCTCCATTCATTCGTTTGGAAAAGAAGCCAGGGAAGAAATGGAAGAATCAAGAAAGAAAATTGCAAGAATAATAAATGCTGAGCCAAATGAAATAATATTCACATCTGGAGGAACCGAATCTGATAACCTTGCCTTAAAGGGGATAGCCTTTGCGAACAAAGAGAAAGGAAATCATATAATCGCATCAAAGATGGAGCATGATGCCATCTTGAACACATGCAAATATCTTGAAAAACAAGGATTCAAAATCACTTATTTGAATGTAAACTCTGAGGGAATTATCAATCTAAATGAATTAAAAAAATCAATCAATGATAAAACTATCCTTGTGAGCATAATGCATGCAAACAATGAAATTGGAACAATCCAGCCAATAGAAGAAATAGGAAAAATTTGTTCTAATAAGGGGATTTATTTCCATACTGATGTTGTTCAAACATTCTGCAAGGAAAAAATAGACGTAAAAACCATGAATATCTCTTTGCTTTCAGCATCATCCCATAAAATATATGGTCCAAAGGGTGTTGGATTCATGTATGTTAAAAAAGGAACTAAAATAATTTCCCTTTTGCATGGGGGCGGACATGAATTTGGAATAAGATCTGGAACGGAAAATATTCCGGGAATTGTTGGATTTGCAAAAGCTGCAGAAATTGCAAACAAGGAAATGGCAAAGGAAAATGCTAGATTGAAAAAGTTGAGAGACAAAATAATAAAAGAACTTTTGAAAATAAAAGATTCCAGATTAAATGGTTCTATGAAAAATAGGCTGTCAAATAATATTAACATGTCCTTCAGAGCAGTTGAAGGAGAATCATTGATTCTATCTCTTGATGCCGAAGGCATTGCAGCTTCAACAGGCTCCGCATGTTCTTCAAGATCGCTGGAGCCTTCCCATGTTTTGGTTTCACTTGGATTAAAACCAATAGATGCTCACGGATCATTGAGATTGACTCTTGGAAAAGACAATAATGACAAAGATGTAAAAGAAGTTATAAATAAAGTTCCAAAGATAATAAAAAGATTGAGAATGTTCAGTCCCAAATTAAATATTGAAGGAATTTGTTAAGTATAATATGGCACAAATCAAAAAAACAAAAATGATTGGGAACATCGAACGTTCCCATCATGCCGGAAAGTCACACTTTCCAAGCATAATACAGCCAAAAGAAAGCATATCAGGGGATATGACAATTTCAGAAGTTGTCACACATTATCCTGAGACAATGCCTGTTTTCATGCAACATGGCATGACCTGCTTTGGATGTCCCATGGCGCTGATGGAAACGGTGGCGCAGGGAGCAGAGGCCCATGGAATGGATGCAGAAGATCTTGTTGAGGCATTGAACAAGGCTATAAAAAAGAAAAAGAAAATCAAAGTAATAAAATAACATGGCATTAGACTATACCAAAGAAGTAATGAAGCATTTCACACATCCCAAAAATTTGGGTGAGATGAAAGACGCAGATGGAATAGGGAAAGTTGGGAACATAACCTGCCTCGTTCCAGGACAAAAGATACATTCAAACCATTCTTTGATAGAGATAGAAAAATTGGATGTGGGGGATTCTGTTTTAAATCATGAAGGAAACCCTGATAAGGTCAGTAGTAATCATTCAAGAGAACATAATGGAAAAGTCATAGAACTAAAAAATAGCCTCGGAAAGATAAAATTGACCCCTGAACATTTGATCCTTGCGATTAAAACTCCAAAAGGCCAAAAGTTCTTAAGGAATAAATGGAGAAGAACCATTGTTCCCTCATGGTATCATGCTGCAGATTTGAATAAAAGAGATATAGTCCTTTATCCAATTGTTAGAAAGGCCGAAGATATTGAAACAATCGATTTGAATATTCCAAAATTAAAGTGGGATTTTAGAAGTAAATCTATTCCAAAGAAAATACCTATTAACGGGGATTTTCTCAGATTAGCAGGATATTACTTATCAGAAGGCCATGCTTCATTAAGAATAACAAATGTCTGTTTGAACTTCTCTTTTCATATTGACCAGAAAGATTATGCGAATGACATTAAGAGCATAGCAAAAGAACTTTTTAACCTAGATGCAGTAATCAGAGAGAATATACCTCATAAGACCTTGGTAGTGTACTTGCACAGCGCTCCTTTGACAAGATTCTTTAAGGATTTGTTTGAAAAAGGCGCAGAGAATAAGAGAATCCCCGAGTTTATGATGATTCTTCCTTCAGAAAAGCAAAAAGAACTTATTAAAGGGCTTTGGAGAGGTGATGGCTATGTGAACTTGAAAAGAGCCGGCCCCCGAGCAGGGTATGTTACGATTTCTTCCACCCTTATACAACAGATAAAGACATTGCTGCTAAGGCAATGCATTGTTCCTTCAATGTATGAAGAGGCTGAACAAACAATAAGGGGAGTCAAGCATAGAAGATCATTTAGAATACATGTGGGCCAAAGAGAATCCTTAGTAAAATTATGTAAAATTCTTAATATAGATTATATCCCAAAATCTTATCCATCAATAGATTCATGGTTCACTAATTATAATCTTTATACCCCTATAACCGGAATAAATAAAGTAGATTACATTGGAAAGGTCCATAATTTAGAAGTTGAAAACTCTCACTCTTTCACTTCAGAGGCATTTACTCTTCACAATTGTGGCGATATCATAATGATTTTCATAAAAATCGGAAAGAGAAAATCAGGCGAAGAATTCATCAAAGATATAAAATTCAAAACTTTAGGATGCGCTGCAGCAATAGCCACAACAAGCATGATGACTGTTCTTGCGAAGGGAAAAACCCTTTCTGAGGCAATGAAAATAACAAATTCAGATGTAATAAAAGGACTTGGGGGACTTCCTAAAATAAAACACCATTGCTCCCTTCTTGCCGAAGAAGGCCTTGGAGAAGCACTCTATCATTATCTTAAAAGCCACAAAAAACAAATTCCAAAATCTCTTGAAGCCAAACACAAGAGGGCGGTGCTTTCTCAAAAAGCATTCCATGCGAAGCATGATCAAAGTCATAAATCATAATCAATGATTCCTTACAAAACATTTGGAGAATTATTTAGCATAGGTTCTTTCCATGTCCAGGCATGGGGCCTCATGGTTGCCATAGGGTTCCTTATAGGATTATTTGTTATAACTCTTGAAGCTAAAAGAAGAAAGCTGAATCTTGATTCAATCTATGCTTTGGTCCTATTCCTTTTTATTGGGGGGGTTCTGGGAGCAAGAATCGGGTGGATTTTAACTGAGGCCCCATCAAATCTTTCTTTTATGGATTATCTGAACATATGGAATGGTGGAATGGTTTCATTTGGGGGGCTGATTGGGGGATTGATTTTTATGGCCATTTATGCTTACTACAAAAAATTGAATATGCTAACCTATCTTGATGTCTTTGCAATTGGCATTCCTCTGGGACATGCAATAGGAAGAGTTGGATGTTATTTGATAGGAGACCATTTAGGAAAAGAAACCGTGATGCCATGGGCAATACTTATGAATGGTCAACTGACTCATCCAATAATCCTTTATGAAATAATATTGTTGTTAGGAATATTTGCTTTAATGATTTACATGAAGAATAAAAAACTTCCAAAAGGAAGTTTATTCATGACATACCTTGCGTCATATTCAGTCGGAAGATTCTTCATAGATTTTTTCAGAGTTGATCCAACATATCTTGGATTGACTATTGCGCAATATGCTTGCATAGCATTTATAATACTCTCAGGAATACTTTTGTGGAGGAAAAAACAATGAAGAACAAAATAGTCGGGATGATTGTGATCGGACTTGCCCTAGTCATAGCATTTATAACATGGTCATTCAATCATGCTCTAACAAATATTGTAGATGCATCTTGTTCCCATGGCCCTGCTTGTCCAATGTACGGGGAAATTTCTTTTCAAACAAATGTGGGAATTGGCTTGATTGTTCTTATCATAATCATCGGGCTCTATTTGATCTTTTTTGGAGAAGACAGGGTGGAAATCATAAGAAAAATAAGGATCAAGACTGAAAAGAAGGCAGAGGAAGAGAAAAAAGACCATAGCAAAATCACAAAGACTATGACTGCTGATGAAAAGAAAATTTTCGGTCTTGTTTTAGATGCAAAGGGGGTCATATTCCAATCAGAACTCAATGAAAAATCCCAATTCGACAAAGTCAAAGTCACAAGAATTCTAGATAGGCTTGAAGGCCAAGGACTGATTGAGAGAAGAAGAAGGGGAATGACAAACGTCGTAATATTAAAATGATTAGAATGAAATCCAAATTTGAGCTTCTTGCTCCAGCAGGGGATTTTCCCAGCATGATTGCTGCAATTGAATCAGGAGCAGATGCAGTTTATTTCGGATTAAAAGAATTTAACATGAGGGATTCTGCCATGAATTTCAGCCTTGGGGATTTGGAAAAGATAAACAAAATATGCAAAAATGTGAGGAAATACCTTACACTCAACACAATAATTTATGATTCTGAATTAAAAAGATTAGAACATGTCATAAAGAAAGTTAAGGGAAAGATTGATGCAGTAATCTGTTGGGACAACTCTGTCATTGAGTTATGTAAAAAATACAAAATCCCCTTTCATGTTTCAACCCAGGCATCTATCGCAAACTCTCAGTCAGCAAAATTCTACAAAAAGTTGGGAGCAGAAAGGGTTGTTCTTGCAAGAGAATTAAATCTTGATCAAATAAAAAAGATAAGCAAAATAATTGATGTGGAATGTTTTATCCACGGGGCAATGTGTGTTTCAATATCGGGAAGATGCTTTATTTCCCAGCATATGTGCAATAAAAGTGCAAACCGCGGAGAATGTTTGCAATTCTGCAGGAGATCCTATATGATAAAAGATGATGAGGGCAATGAATTAAAGCTTGAAAACAGCCGGGTGATGTCTGCAAAAGATCTTTGCACTCTCCCATTCATTGAAAAGCTGAAAAAAGCAGGAATAAAATCTTTTAAAATTGAGGGGAGAAACAGGTCTCCTGAATATGTGCAGGCCATTGTTTCAGCATATAGAAAAGCGCTGGATAAGAAATTGAATAAAAATGAAGTAGAAAAATTGATTGCAGATATTAAAAGAGTGTATAATCGCGGATTCTCCTCAGGATTCTATTTGGGACTTCCAACTTCTGATGATTTTTCAAAAAGTGAAGATGGAGAGGCTCTTGAAAGAAAGGCAATACTCGGGGTAATTGAAAAATACTGGCCAAGGGCGGGAGTGGCTGCATTGAAAATACAAAATGGGAAAATAAAATTGGGAGATGAAATATACATTCGTGGAAGGGGAAGTTTGAAAAGAATAAAAATAGATAGAATGGAAATAAATCATCTGCCAATCAATAATGCAAAAAAAGGCATGATGGTTGGAATTAAAACTCCTCCATGTCATAAAGGTGATGAAGTTTTCCTAATTGAAAAAAATGATGGTCGAAAGATGCGACATGGCAAATGAATTCTAAAAACCAATAATTTATAAAAAAAGAATTCTATGATTATATATGATAAAAGAGGAAGTGGCGGGTCTCCACATTAAAGAAAAACATCCCGTCCTTGTGGAAAAAAGAACTCTCGGCCAGAGGGCTGCAGATAGAATCACCGCTTCGGCAGGAAGCTGGACATTTATTTTAATATTCTTTGGATTTATCATTATGTGGGTGACAGTAAATACGGCCTGGATTATATTCGGAAAGTCCTGGGATCCATACCCATTTATTTTACTTAATCTTGCATTATCCTGTTTGGCCTCCATACAGGCACCTATGATTCTAATGTCACAAAACAGAGAAGCACAGAAAGACAGGATCCGTGCCCACTATGATTATGCTGTTAACAGAAAGGCTGAAAAAGAAGTTAAGGGCATAATAGAAGAGATTAGGGAAATAAAAAAGCTATTAGGCAGGAAAAGATAACTCCTTCTCTTAAATGTGGCATGGTGGGAAAATGTTAAAAACCCCGTTTTCCAAGATTATTATAAGAAGGAGGTTGAAATGGCTTTATTTACAAATCTAATTTACATTGTCGGACTATTGTGCGCCGTTTGGGTGATATATGACGTATTTGCAAAGAACAATAAACTTAAAACAGGAATGAAAGTTTTGTGGACAGTTCTTGCATTGTTCTTCAGCATAATAACCGCAATAGTCTACTACTTCGTTTACAAGAAGTAAGATTATAACAAAATTTTTTATTTTAATTTTATTATTTTTGACCATATTTCTGCTTGAAACTAGTTTCATACATCGGCTTAAAAGGGGTATATTCCAATAAAATTTATGCTTTTTGAAGAAAAAGTGTAAAATAAAAAATGAATAAAATTTTGAAATTCTTCTTGAAAAAAGAAGAGCAGGAGAGAATTGAGGCCGAGGAAATGGCCCACAAGTCTGTAGATGCCTCAGCAAAACATCCCGGAAATGCCTCAAAATCAAAAAAGGAATTATTGGAAGAACTTAAGGAAAGATTCCTAAATGAAGATATCTCTGCGGAAGAATATAATCTAAAGAGAGAAAAAATTGAGGGAAGCCATACTATTACGCAGGAACATAAAAAAGAAATAAAATCTCTAAATCTTAAAATCAGGGGCATGCATTGCAATTCATGCGCTTCACTTATAGAAAAAAATCTGAAAGATCGGGTTGAAAAGGTCTCAGTAAGTTATTCCGATGAGAATGCGAAGATAGACTTTAGAGATAATAAAATATCCGAGAAAGAGATATTTGATGAAATAGGCAAACTAGGATATCATGTTAAAATAATTGATGAATCCAAACATGATCATGCTGAAAAGAATGAGGAGTCAAATATTAGGAGTATGTTTTGGATAGGGGGAGCAATATTGGGATTAATTGCAATATATTATGCTCTGAGTACGAATTCTTTACTTCCGGAAATTGCGCTTCCACAAATTGGACAGAATGCAAGTCTTCTATTAATATTTGCAGTTGGTTTGTTAACGGGGTTCCATTGCATCTCAATGTGTGGGGGCTTTGTCGTCTCTTACACTACCAAAAATGCCTTGCGCGGACATAAAAGTTTAAAACAACATTTAGTTTATGGGGGATCAAAGGTTCTTTCCTATTCTGTAATAGGATTCTTATTCGGATTGATTGGGGGAATATTCTCTTTCAGCACAAAACTCAGAGGAACAATAGGAATACTTGCAGGGATATTTATGGTATTCTATGCTTTAAGCATGATGGGGATAGGCTTCTTCAGAAAATTCCAGTTCAATCCAAAATTCTTGACAAACATTGCAACAAAATCTCACTCCGGTCCGTTTAAAGGACCTATGCTCACGGGATTGCTTAATGGTTTGTTTATTGCATGCGGCCCTCTTCAGGCAATGTATCTTTATGCTGCCGGAACAGGAAGCGCGATGCAGGGAGCACTTGCCCTTGCAGTATTCGGATTAGGAACCTTGCCAGTAATGTTTGGATTTGGCAGCCTCACAACTTTAATAAGCCATAAAACAACAACTAAGATTTTGAAGATAGCTGCAATAATAGTACTTATACTTGGACTCATAACCTTGAATAGGGGACTTGCATTGGCGGGAACATTCAACTTTGATTCAATAAAAGACAGCTTGATTGGCTCGACAGCAGGCATAGCTGCAGGGTCTTCCACCATAATTAATGGGGTTCAAGAGATAAATATGGATGTTACTTCAAGTGGATGGAGTCCGAATATCTTCACCCTGAAAAAAGGAGTCCCAGTAAAATGGAATATAAATGTCAAGCAATTGACTGGATGCAACAATGAAATAATTGTCAATGACTATGGGTTAGATGTAAAATTGAAAGAGGGCCTAAATGTTGTTGAATTCACTCCAGACAAATCCGGAACAGTAAGATGGAGCTGTTGGGTTGATTGCAGCGGCAGACACTTTGAAGGAAAATTCCAAGGAGGCCATTGAAAAGCTCCATGAAATGGGGAAGGAAACCTATATGATTACTGGAGATAATGAAAGAACTGCCAAGGCCATAGCAAAACAGGTGGGAATACATAATATATTAGCCAATGTTATGCCAGAGGACAAAGAGAAAGAAGTAAGAAAGCTTCAAAGAAAGGGGAAAGTTGTGGCAATGGTTGGAGATGGAATAAACGATGCTCCTGCTCTAGCTCAATCGGATGTAGGAATAGCGGTTGGAGCTGGAACGGATGTGGCCATAGAGACCGGAGATATTATCCTCATGAAGAATGATTTGAGAGATGTTGTGACTGCCATAGATCTCTCATCCTATACCCTTAGAAAAATAAAACAGAATCTTTTCTGGGCCTTTTTCTATAATGGTGCAGGAATCCCCATAGCAGCAGGAGTTCTTTATCCCATAGGCTTCCTATTGAATCCTATCATCGCTGGAACGGCAATGGCATTCTCCTCTGTTTCCGTTGTCTCAAATTCATTGCTTATGAAATTCTACAAAAGCAAGATATAATGAGCATTATCACTTAAGAAGTTTGTATTTCTTTTCTAAAGTGTCAGATCTAAGTGGTGAATCATATGGTCTTTCAAATTGCCCGACTTTCAAGACCTCCTCATCTTTAGGAGGCATTGGTTCCCCAGTGATTATTGGCTTTACTGGCCTCAGATTCCTCTCAAAATCCCTGTGCCCTTGGAATGGATTCCTTTCAATCTTCAGGGTATCTGTGCTGGGTGTGCTTGGAGAATAGCTTTTCTCTTCCTGGGGCTTAGGGGGGGATATGTAGGATGGGATTGCCCTTTCCCCTCGCTCATTCTTTTCTTTTCTTTCTGCAGATTGGAAATCCCCGGTTTCTGAAGGCTTATTTGCAAAGAAATTCTCAGATTGGGCGTTTTGGGTGTTTCTTGAAAAATGTGAAACTGTTTCTTGCACATTTTCTTCCAAAGATTCTTCTTTTTTCTCAGTTTCCACTTCTCCCATTTCTTTTTTATCCTCGGAATCCTCAATTTTCTCTTCGGTTTTTTTCTCTTCTACCGACGGGGTTTTCTTTTTTTCTTTAAGTGCTTCCCATGCTTGCTTCAAATCATCTTCAATATTCCCCATGCTGAGAAACCTCCGGTTTCTGGCATGCTTTGAAGCTTCGCTTCAAGCACGCCTGGAATTTCATTCCTTCGTGTGACAAAAATCTTTGATTTATCATATTAATGGAATACCATACATAGTATATTAATTTTGCTAAGACTACAATAAAAAATCAATTCAGCAAAAGTTTTATAAATAAAAACATATTATTTTTTTCAATCAGTGCTGAAAAACGTAGTTTTTCAAGCATGTAAAAAATTTAGAAAAAGAGGTAGAGAAGTAAAATGGAAACAAAAGAGAGGAAGAATGACCCAGCTGTACAGCAGATCATTGACCGATGCCTCAGCCAGAACTTCAACGTTGGAGCAAAGCCTAAGCAGAGAAGCATAGGCGAGATAACTGACGAGATGTTGAAGATGTTTGCTGAGAAGTCGAAGGTTGTAGATTTCGCCAGGGGAGAATCCTGCGAGTTCAAAGGCGATCAGAGATTAATCCAAAACTGAAATCTACAAATGATGCACTGGAAACCATTGGTTTCCCATCATAACCTGCGTCAAATTTGCCGTCCTGCTTTTTCTAAAATTTTTTTCTTTTTTTCACATGATGACGACAGTCTGTTGCATAATTTTATAAATATCTCTGACTTTGGAGATTTATGAATTACAAAAAGAGGGTGCTTGGGCTAGCATTCTTACTAGTAGGTATTTTTTTCACAGCAAATTCACAATTGGTTCTCACCGGAGGGATTATTGGAATCGGAGATACCCCTTATTCTGTTAATTTTATTTTAGGAATATGTTTAATCGCCATTTCAATGATAATCTTTATTGGGTCCTCATTGGAAGACCGAACCTATGAGAAGGGAAAATCGGAAGATTATTATGATCCGGCCATAAAATCATTCAGAAGATGGCTTCAAAAAGAAAAGGGTTTCAAAGTAACATATGGGACGGCAAAGAGGGAATATGAAAAGATTGAACAGAAATACTACAAAAACCTGGGGGAGAAGGGTGCGAAGGAAGGGTATGGGGATAGGCCATTGAAGGGAATTGAAGATCTTTATAAAAAAATTCATGATGGAGATTATAAACCTCCAAGGAGCACCCACACAGAAAAATTAAGGAGAAAGTTCTTGGATAACGAGGCTTCAAGAGCCCTCAATGAAAAGAGGATATATACAAAAAGAAAGGATCTGATATGGCTCTCCAATAAGTGCGGTTATGATTTAATGGAGGGAGCCAAGGAGGGAACCAGAGTTTTAGACCAGAAAGGGGATGTATTAACCGTCATCCCAGAACATCCTGATTGTAACCGCAATACTGCAAAAGAGATAATGTTTGCTTTGGCTACTGGTGAAAGTTCATATAGAAAACGTAAATGATAAAATTTATTCTAATTTGTCAATTAATCCATACCCTTTTTTGAACTTGAAAATTGATTGATGGAATCTTCTGTATAATGATGGATAGTCATCTTTTGCAAGTTCTACAATTGAAGTAACATCGGAGTATTCTTCAGAACCGATTAATTTAGAATCAAGAGAGTTTATGTCAAAATCCTCTTTAGGATCATTCTTCTTTAGTCCTTCAAAAACAAGCTTTTTTTGATATCTGACTATCCTATTCCTCAGAGTATTCATTTCAGAGATCTTTCTCAAGAGTGTAACTTCTTCAAATGTTTTGTAATTGTGGCTTTCCATAGTCAAAGTAATATGGTTATCTAGGGATAATTAAACTATATAAAGATTGTCTTTTTGTTATTCTATAGTGACAATAATTTATGGTATTTTCAGAATCATTTAACATTGGAGGCTTTTACTTCTGCAATTCTTGCCCTTATCCTTTTCACAAAATCAGGATCATCAAAAGGGCTTGGGAAGCTTGAAAGGCCCTGAGTTTTTTTGAATGTATCAAATAATGTGAAGCAGGATTTTGCGCTTTCATTCTCAACAAGCTGCCTTACAACATCTTCTTCATAATTATCCTCTGAAATCCCTTCTTCTTTAAGTTTGAGTTTTTTCTCTGATTTTTCCTTCTTTTCCTTGGCAGATTTTTCTTTCTCCTCTTTTTCTTTTTCTAGCCTTGACTGGCCCACTATCGACTTTTTAATATCTGTCCATAATTCCTTGAGAAAATACTCTTCCTCTTCTTTCTTCTCTTCCTTTGGTTCTAGGAAATAATCTATGTCCTTCTGTATCTGTTCAAGGCTTTTGTCTGTAAGATGTCCGGCAACATTCAAGGTGCTTTCAATGGCGCCGTCTTCCCTTATCTTTTCTAGAAGAAGCAGTTCATCTTCATTGAGAACGTAGGCCTTGAATCCGATTTCAATTCTTCCTGCATGCGGATGTTGGGCAGTAGGATATGTTCTAAACTTGAAATCAACCGTGAGGACCTCATAAAAATCCCTAATATCATCAAGTTTTTTAATGAACCCTTGAGGCAGATCTCCGGCAAATACTGCTCCCTTGGTGTCTGCCTTCTTCTTTGCAAAAAGATTAAGTTCTAAGATCATGGAAGTGAATATTGATACTATTGATGCTTCTTTGGAACCCTTCATCCTAAGCTGTTCTGCTGCCTGAAGATACGGTTTTACCCAGCTTGAATATAATTTTACAGTGTCTATCTGGCTTCTCAGCTGGCTTTTTTCAATTTCATATCGCTTTCTCAATTCGATCTCGCTGAATTCTATCCAAGTGAAAAATTCTCCAAGCCTTGAAATCAATGTTCTTCTTACGATTTCAGTAAGATCCATTTTCTCTGCTTCTTCTACAGATTCTGCGGCAAAAAATGCGGGCCTTAAAGTTGTGAATCCATAATTTTGAGCCATGTAATTTATGCTTCCCGACTGCCTTTGCATATCTACCGACATAAGCCAAAGTTCTTTCAGAGCCAACATTCCTTCCTTTTTAGTTTTAGGATCTTTCAGTTTGTCATAAACTTTTAATCTTATGTCAAAATTTCTCAGATCATAGATAATATTTATCAGGCTTTTTATGACATTGTTCACAGTTCCTAAAATTTTCATTCCCTCTTCCTGCATCTTCTGGGCAGTCATGCTGAGGTTCCCGAAATATGAAGATCCCGGGGATGTAACAAATGTGTCTGCTATTTTTTCAACGTTTTCCGGTCCAGAATAGTATCCATTCATGAAATCGATTATCCAATAATAAAAATTCTCAAGAGTGTTCATGTTTGTATCAAAATAAATCTTGTTTTCCCATATTGGGCCTTTCTTCCCTCCCTCGCTATATCTAGGATTTATCTTAGGAATTAAATCATCTATTTCTCCCATATTTTTTCTCCCTCTTGCTTAGAAATGCTTGAAAATGTTTTCATTTTCGGCATGCCCAGAAGCACTGAGAAATTGTTTCACAATTTCTGGTGTGCCCAAAACATTCTTGGTTTTGAAGCACTTTGCTTCTAAGCATCTTCGATTTCTTAGCGTTTTTTACAATTTATAGAGGGAAAAGACATATAAAAAGGTTATCTATTATGTTGACGTTGCAAAGGTTTTTTAATAAAATTATCTTCAGAGTATAATGAAAAGAGCACTAATTATCATAGCAGAAAGGGATTTTCAAGATATGGAGTATTCTAACACTCGAAAAGCCCTTGAGTCTTCCGGAATATCTGTTGCCGTCGCCTCTAAAACAAGGGGGATGAAAAGAGGGGTTTTGGGAAATGAGGTGGAAGCCGAATTATCATTTAAGGACATAAAAATCAAAGATTTTGACGCGGTTGCATTCATAGGCGGAGAGGGAGCACAGGAGTATATCGAAGATGATGGGGCCCTGGGGATTGTAAAATCATTTTTTGAGGGGGGGAAGATAACTGCCGCCATTTGCATTGCTCCGCTCATACTCGCTTCTTCAGGAATACTCAATGGTAAAAAGATAACTGCCTGGGACAATGGAAGGAGAATCCAAATAAGAAAACTAGAAAGATCAGGAGCAATCTTCGTTGGCGGAAATGTTGTTGTTGATAGGAACATAATCACGGCAGATGGGCCGGGAGCAGCGTCAGAATTCGGAAAGGAAATAGCCAAGGGATTGAATAAAAAATGAAAAGAGAAAGTGCAGTGCATCTTCTGTTGTTTCTAGGAATAGTAATTTTGGATCTTGCAACAAAATATACCCTTAGCGAGGGGTGCCTTTGGAAATTCTGTGTGAGCAGGGCGTTCAATACAGGGGCATCTTTTGGAATATTTGATGGAATGACCTCATTGTTTATCGTTGTTGCTGCAATGGTTTTGGTGGTTATGGCTTATCTTTACGAGAAATCAAATGCAAGAATAAAGCTGGCATTTGTGTTCATAGGGGCTGGAACCATTGGAAACCTCATAAATCGTGTTTTCTTAGGAGGAGTCATCGATCTATTCAGGATATTTAACTCATCATCATTCAACCTTGCAGATTTAAGCAACCTAATTGGTGGAATAATCCTTCTTTTTATTGTGTTTTTCGATGGTAAACAAGAGCAGAAGAAAACTTTTAAAGCCTGAATTCTATGGATTTGATATAGGGGTGTAACATTATTCTATGTTAAGAAATAAAATATTTCTAACATGCCGAAAAAACGGCAGAGGAGGGGGTTTTTTCTAGCATGAAAAAGAAGATTGAAATAGAAGAGGCTAAGGAAGAGGATCTCGCCATGAATACCCACATTCCTTTCGAAATCCCTGCCGAACCTGGGAAAGAAAAAGTCAAGAAAACCAGGAAGAAATCAGCAAGCATTAAAAAACCACGTAAGAAAACTCTAAAGAAGCCTGCAAAGAAAAAGCCAAAATCAGCGGTAAAGGAAAGGCAGGAGACAATAATAGAAGCAGTCGCTATCAAAAAGGTCAAGGAAATTGCCACAAAGCCATTAAAAATTGAGAAAAAACCTGAAGTTAAGAAGGATATGGCAGTAGAAAAGGAAACGCAAAGAAATGCCACCTTTGAAGAAAAGATGTTCGCCTATGCTCTTGAAAATGCTGTTGAACACGAAGGAAAATGCATGCCCAATGCTATTCTTGGAAAATTGTTCCAAGAAGGATTGAAGAAAGAGAAGATAAAAGATGTTATGCCCAAAATCCAAAATGCGGTTTCTAAAGTAAATTCTATGAATTTTAATGATCAAAAAATTGAATTTGAAAAACAGAAAGATATTGTTAAAGTTTTCAAACATGAAACAAGGCAAGAACTGCCGGAACTTCCAAATGCTGTTCAAGGAAAGGTTGTTGTAAGGTCGGCACCATTCCCTTCGGGAGCATTGCATATAGGAAATGCCATCCCAATCATAATAAATGAAGAATATGCCAAGAGATACAATGGAAAGCACATTCTTGTCATAGATGATACAATAGGCAGTGAGGAAAAACAGATAGTTCCAGCAGCATATAAAATGATAGAGGACAGCATGAAGTGGCTTGGAGTCAAATATGATCCAACAGTCATATACAAATCCGACAGATTGAATATTTATTACAAATATGCTGAGATGCTCATTAACAAAGAAGCAGCATATGTATGTTTCTGCAATGTTGAAAAATTGAGAGACAATAGAGAAAAGGGATTGGCATGTACATGCAGGAGTAAAGATTATCCGACAAACATAAAGGATTGGAAATGGATGTTTTCAGCCGAGGCTAAACAGGGAATGGCAATACTGAGATTGAAGACAGATATGAAGCATCCAAATCCGGCATTTAGGGATAGAGTATTATTCAGAATTTCTGACAGAGAACACCCCCGAATAAAGGGGTTGAAGGTGTGGCCTATGCTTGAATTTTCATGGGCTGTTGATGATCACTTGCTTGGAATAACCCATATAATCCGGGGAAACCAACTAAGGATGGAGACTGAGATGGAAGAGTTCATATGGAAAATACTTGATTGGCCGCCCCTAACAACAGTCTACACCCCAAGAATATCCTTTGAAGGAGTTTCATTCAGCAAGAGCAAATCCCAGGATGAAATAAGAAACGGACTGTATCTTGACTGGAGCGATCCAAGAACATGGAGCCTTCAAAGTTTTGATAAAAGAGGAATACTTCCACAGGCAATAAGGAATCTTATAGTGCAATTTGGAATGTCTGAGAAAGAGCATTTGTCAATCCCTCTTGACATGCTTTATGCCGAAAATAGAAAGCTCATTGAAAATTCAAACAGGTATTTCTTTGTTTCAAAGCCAAAGAAGATAAGTGTCATATGGGCTCCAAAGAAAAAGGTTTTCTTGCCGCTTCATGCCCAACATCCAGAAAAAGGAAAAAGAGAAATAAATGCCGGCACTAGCTTTTACATATCTGAAGAAGACCATAGGAAAATTGTTGAAGGTAAAACCTACAGACTCATGAATCTTTTCAATTTCGAAAAGAAGAAAGGAAAATTTGTTTTTGTTTCAGAAGAGCACAATAATCAACTTTGTGCTCCAATGTTCCATTGGCTTCCTGCCTCAAAGGAAACGCAGAAGGGAAAGGTCTTCATGCCGGATGGAACATGGAATGAAGGATATGTTGAAGCCGGAGCTTCAAAACTTCCCGAGGGATCAATTGTACAATTTGAAAGATTCGGATTCTGCAAGAAACAAAAGGGAAATGAATTCTGGTTTGCGCACAAATAGAAAATAAGAAATTTTCTGCTATGCCAAAAATCCTGGAGATTTTTCAGCACAAATGAAAATGCTTCATAACAGTTAGTTTTATAAGTCTATTTTAAATAATAAAGATATGGGAAAGATATTGAACGTCAAATATCAATTCGACGATGGGCTCGTGAGTAAAGTTTTTGATGGCATGAATGATTTTGATAAAATACATGCTGCGGCAATGTGTATGAAGGACTATTCTATAAAAGCGATGGCGCATGCTGCAGGAGTCAGCGAATACAGCATATCTAATAAAAGGAAGAGATTATTCCTTAAGATGGTGCATGAGATAAAGGAGCATTACAAAAGCGGAGTAAGAGTTCCAGAGGATAGGATAATGGCATTGTTCAACAGATGCTACGTTGAAGGAAAAATATCTCCTTCAAATTCTTCTGAAGAAATAAAAGATGCTTATGGCAAATCCTACAAACCATGGAAAGCCAATACTAATATGTCAATGGTGGGTGGGGAAAGAAAATGCAACTCAAATCTTCTTGACCATGTATGGCTCAACTAATTTATAACCTAGTTTAGAAGAATAATATTCTCTAACCCCGATTCCAGAAATAACTTTTATTTCAGAGCATTTTTCTTTCTTTGCTATTTTCTCAGCTTCTTTCATAAGTTTTTTCCCAAGACCAATATGTTGAGAATGTTTTTCCTTTCCTTTCTCGCTCAACTTCAGCTCTTTCCCGTAGACATGGAGCTCTCTTACAAACATGAATTTGCTTTTTCCGCTACCAACAATCCTCAGCCTGCATAATCCAAACAAAACATCATTCTTATTTACGAATTCTAAAAATATCTCTTTGCTTCCGGATGCCTTGTAGTCTATTCTTTTAAGTTTAATGCGGTTATCAATATCCTTCCTAGAATCTCTTCTGACAAATCCGATCTCTCGGCACCTTATGCAATTACATTTCTTTTTTCTTCTTTCCAATTCTTCCAAGAGCACTTTTCTTAAATCAATCCTCTTTGTTCCGGCAACAAGAAATGCTGGGGGGATTTCCCTCATTATCCTCATTATCCTGCAATATTTTGGAACCATAAGCTTCAGATTCAGAAGAAGTTGTATCAATTCCTCCTCTTTGTAAGGCTCATAGCCTCCCCGATAATATATTTTCTCAAGCTTCGCTCCCTTCAAAACCTGGGTGGGATAGATCTTTATTTGATCGGGACGGAAGTCCTCATCTGAGAAAACTTTTTGAAAAAGTTTTAGATCTTTCTTCAATGAGGATCCTGGCAGACCGGGCATGAGATGAAAGCCTACCTTAAAGCCATTATTTTTCAGTTTTTTTGTTGCGTCAACTACATCTTGAACACTATGTCTTCTTTTTATGAGGCCATAGATTTTATCATCAAGAACTTGAACTCCGAGTTCTACCCTTGTGGCTCCAAATTCCAAAATTCTTTTTATCTCCTCATCACCGCATACGTCTGGGCGGGTTTCAATGCATAGGGCAACGCATCGGTTCTTTGCTTTCTCATTTATCTTTTTGGCATGAGCCAAATCTTTTGACTTTTTGCCATTCAAAGCATCATAGCAATCTTTGACAAATTTATATTGAAAATCCACTGGATAATCCAGAAATGTTCCGCCCATAATTATCAATTCCACTTTGTCTGTGGGATGACCCATGATTTTGAATGCATTAATCCTCGCTTTTACTTGTTCAAATGCATCATAATTTAACTTAGAAGCTCGGAGAACTGCAGGACTTTCAGGAGTGTATGATTGTGGGGCATTCAAAGAAGGACAATACAAACATGCTCCCTTTCTGCATGCCCTTGGGGGAAGCATGACTGCTATTGGACTGACTCCTGAAATCGTTCTTGTTGGTTTCCTAATAACCATGATAATTGAATAAAACACATATTTAAAAATCCCCCTAATATTCGAATTTCTAATGAAACCTGAAAATAACTATGATGATTTGAATTTTCCAGCATACAGGAAGGAAATCATTTCTCTTTACAAAAATAAAATGTCTCCTGAAAGGATAGCGAAGCTTGCAGGAGCCAGAAGAGGTGATATTGAAAGAATTCTTAATGAAAAGGGTGTTGAGAGAAGAACCCTCCAGGAATCAATGTTCAAAGGAACAAAGATTCCTACGAAGAAAGAACTTTATGATGAGTATATCATTCGAAATAATTCTACCTGTAAAATTGGAGAAAAATATGGCACTTCTGAAAATACTGTATGCCGATGGCTTAGAAAATATGACATCGCTATTAGGAAACATGGAAGAAATGCACTGGGACTTCCAAAACTTCCAACAAAGAAAGAGTTGGAATATAAATTAAGTGTTGAGCATATCACCAAGAGAGAGATATCAAAGGAATATCGCATGGGGCCTGCAAGACTGAATGCATTGATTGAACAATATGGGATAAAAATTGGGAATGTTCCAAAAATTATTGAAGAAAAAATCACTATCAAAAAAGAAAATCCCGTAAAATTTCAAAAAGAAAAAATTGTGAAAACAAGAAGATCTCTAATTACTGAAAAACCTCCGAAAATAATTAAGAGAAAAACTGTTCTTGATGCCTATCTTGAAAAGGAGAAGGATCTTTCAATAGAACATGAATCAGGATTTGAGGATTAACTCTTAAAGTAATATTTTGCCTCTTTCTTTGCAAAATCAATATACTTTTTTGCCTTTGATATTGAAAATTCCATTCCCATTATGCATGAAAGGTTTTTTCTTGATTCTTAAAACCAATTCAATATCCTCATTTTTTATTTTGAATCCATTTTTCAATTCAATCAACTCATTGTTAACATAGCCAAATGGCGAGGGGTTGAGATAATTTATAAAAAGATTTTTTGATTTCAGACTGTCCTCTGATAGGATTGATAAGGGGTGGGTTCTTGTTGTGGCTTTATTTTTGCTTAAATCTGAAAGCATTGAATGAGAGAAATAAACCTCCTTCGCAGGAATCTTCTCAACAAGAGGTATTCCTGTCTTTTTTGGATCTGCCTTGAACAAACTTTTGTATGATAAATAAGGGAGAGAAATGCTTAAATAATTAACTCATGGAACATGGGAAAACAAAAGAATGATTAATTTAAGAGATAATGGGTAGATATTTAGAGGTATAGAAGATCAATGAGAATCAGTAGACATATTTTTTCTTGTTTTCATCGGAAATTTGGCCTAGATCAAAGTTCACAAGCTCTTCCAAGTCTTTCTTTTTGACAGATCCAAACATAAGTATGAATCTATTCAGGCTTATTGGCCGGTTGAATCTTATCCAAGGAAGTCCTCCGCCACAGCAAGCTCCGCAGGCATGAGGATTATAGTCTATTTTTCCGCTTTCCACCAGTTTCTTGAAGCTTTTTCCCTCATAGCCTTTTATTCTGCCGTAGAAGCTTTCTAGGGGTTCATCAACATCAAACTCAATGCTGCTTATGTAGGTCTTTCCTTCTTCGTCCTGAACTGTTTCGATATTATTGAACATTTTTTCCCCTATTCATGCCGGCCTTTATCCCCATGATTTGTATTCTTGCAACATCATATTTCCTTGCAATATCTTCAGTGGTTTTGCCTTTGGAGAGATCATTTCTAATTTTTTCTTTCTCTTTATCACTAAGTTCTCGCTTGTTATTGTAGGTCCCCATAGTGATGTGGGCCTTTATGGCTGAGATCTCCTGCAGCTTTGCCTTTGGAATAAGCTTTTTGATTGCCTTTGGAAGATATCCTTGCTTAAGCAAATGAAAAATATCTTCATGAGTATAACCATTGTGCTTATGTGCGTAGTCTTTTCCATTTCCCGCCTTTGGAACATATGGCTGTGGATTTGGATCCACCCCTATGAGCTTTTCAAGTTTATTCAACTTCCCTTCAATGCTCTCTTCCATAGCCCGATTGGAACTTACATAGCTGTTAAATTCTGATCTAAGGCTTTTGACATATTGGTATAATTTTTTATAGTTCATTCTTTCCTCCCAAGCTTAAAGCTCATGAGTCTCATGGGCGTTTCTCTGCTAACATATGGCTTGTTCAATTTTGTTTGTATTGAATATTTGTTTTCATCGGCAAGATTGCTTACTATCTTTGTTAATATCTCTCCTTGATCTTCTGTACCGTACTGTTCTAGGAATCCATTGGAATTTTCTTCCGCAAGAGACATTCCGCCATTTCTAACAATTCCCTGGGCTCTTGGAGATTCATCAAGAGTAACAAAAAGAACTGCATCATTTGCAATCTGGTTGTTTTTGAATAATGATCTTACAGTTTCTAAATTGTTTTTGCTGAGATAGCCATTGTAATCAAGATTTATGAAATCAAATTTAAGATTTTTGTAGGCAGTACAATTGAGCGCATTATCGATTTGTCCGGAATAAAGATTAAGCCCGTTGAAAATTTCTCCGCCCTTTATTTTCTGATTTGAGGTGATAATACTTTTCATGGCATTATATGCTCTTGAATCTTTTTCAGCTATTAGGCTCTTCTTTGGATCTATCTTGAGTAATTGGGATAGGAAAATGTAGCTTCCAAAATGTGGTCCCTCTAGACCCAGATAATTCAATTTTTCTGGCCGTGGCAGACTATCTATTGCTTCTCCAAGCATCTTTTCCCTCATTTCATCCTTTGGATAATCTTTGAAGTCATTCATTTTCTTGTTTTTTATGCTTTCAACAGTATTGTAGCTTCTCTTTATTTCTGAAGAAGTGATTATTCCGAGCTCCTTCAAATCCCTTCCCACTGTGTAGATTTCCATTTTCAATCTCTTTGCTATGTCCACTCCGCTAAGTCCTCCAAATGCAAGCTCCTCTTCCAAGCTCCTTCTTACTTCTTTTCCTTTCTGGCTTCTCATCATGCTTTTGAAGAATCCATTGAAGGTCTTCCAGTAGTTCTTCCATGAATCCCCTATGTTCTTGCTACTCCATGATCTTGCTGTTGGAACAGTTCCATGCTTATGGTAATGTGCCTTGAGATACTCAACACCCAAAGAGACAATCTCCTTTTTGGACAGATTACTAAATAAGTTGTTCTCCTGAAGATTCTCAGCGTCAGATCTGGAAAAAGTTATTCCCCTTAATTTGGCTAAGTAGTCTAGACCCTCCTGGGGAAGATAGACGCGTTTTCTTTTTCCCATTGGCTCTGTAATTATCATGTCCCCCAAAGACTGATCTACATTCTTGGAGTGGATGAATGTACACAGAGCCACCTTGTCCATTCCAAGAAGGGCTCCTGCTTCCTTCATAGTATATCTCTTTCTCTTGACTTCTTCAGAGGGTTTGTCTTCAGGAGTTGTATTTTGATCATTTGATTTCTGTTTTATGGTCTTTACACAACCCTTAAGATAATTGACTGCTTCTTCAGATATGAGCGGGGCCCCATCTTTCCATATCAGGAGTTTCTTAAAATTTTCATCATTGGATTCATGGACCCTTCTCCATATAGTAGAATAGTGTGTACCCAAAAGTTTTGCAGTTTCTTTGACACTGTACTCTTTCTTCCCAATTGGCTCTTTCTTTACAATTGGCCCCGACTCAATCTTCTCTTGAGATGTAATTAAAGGAGAATCATATGATTCCTGTGGAATATTGACAGATTGCAAAACTTCCTCAGGAGTTTCAGCATTCATTTCAGCATAGGCAAGATATATTCTTGGTTCGAGATGAATATCCGATTTTCTAATTGATTCTTCAAGGTTGCTCTTTAACCTTGCAACGGTTTCCCCATTGAATGTGGCTTTTATGGAATATTTCATAAGAGCATTTTCCAATTGAGTTGCCTCAAAACCCTCCAGAGATTGATTTAAGATTTTTTGCATGGATCCATTTTCCATAGAGCAAGAATTTAGTGGGAAGATAACATCGATTTTATTTTCTGAGCCGTTGGAAACTTCATTTATTAAAATTGGGAATGATAAAGGATATTTTGTCCTATCTGAAAATCCTTTTGATTTTTGATAAGCTTCTGCTATCTCTGTCCTGAGCTTGATTTCTGTTTCTTTTATTGATTCGTCCAGTGCAGCATTTCTCTTTCTTTCTTTTCTTATTGCTTTTGATTTATATCCTTCTAGAATTTCCTTCTTTTTTTCAACTTTCTCCCAATTAACAGTATCGCCTTCATTGATGGAGGCATAGTCTTTAAACCATTTGTCAAAACATGAAGAAAGTGCAAATGACTTGGCCTCAAATGCTCCATTTACTGCCTTAAGATAGGTCTTAGAAGTCTCATTCTTGTCTTTTGATAACATCAATTCTGCATCCATGGTAGTGACTATTCCAGTCAATCTTCCCTCAAGCCCGGATATGCATTCCTTGTCATGTTTGGAAAGAAGTTTCTCCTTCACAGAATCAAGTTCTGAGTTTATTTTTTCCATGTAGGCCTTTTTGGAATTTTCAACAAGTTCTCCAAGAGCTTTTACGTCCCCCTCATATTTTTTATCAAGGGTTGCCTTTTCTTTCTCAAACTCTTCAATCTGCTTCTTGCTCTCTTCCCATACCTGCCTTGTTTTTGTTTCTAGTTCTTCCATGCTTAGAAATTCTCCTGCCAGAATTTCTGGCATGCAAAAAATCTTTGATTTTTTATCATGTTGCTTTTCCTATAGTATTGTATGCCTTCGGTGATTATATTCCCTTTTCATAAGATGTATATACATGCCTATGTCGGCCTCAGATGCCTGTCTATTTTTTCTCCTCCTTGGGCTCAAATGTCACCCTTGCGGATTTTGTATGAATGCCATTGCAATAGGGGTTCATGGAAACTTCCCCGAATCTGCCAAGAAGATCATTGGACATGTTCAGCAGTTGTATTGTTGTTCCATCGAATGAACCATCCACCATTTCAGCAAAAGGATCATTGACTTTTAATTCAAGTGTGGACTCTGCCTTTTTCTTTCCAAATTCCGAACCCTCTATTAATCTGACAACGGTCATGCACAGCTCCCCATATTCAGGATTCTTATATTTCCCAGAACTATACATTTCTTTGGCAGTCTTAACCAGGTCCTTCAGTTCGTTTAGGTATTTTTTATCGTTTGTCATTTTTTCTCCTTCGCCTTGTTCAAAACATTTGATAATTTGCAGTATTCACTGTGGAAATTATCAAGCTCTTCCGAAGTCAGTTTGACTTCATCTTTTTCATTAAGACGGCTTACTGTTTTATTCATCTTTTCCAGTATTGACAGAGCCTCAGCTTCGTCTTTCTTATCTGAAAATAATTCTTTAACCAATCCTTGCGCTTTTTCCACAAGGTTTTCGTATTTGGGCAACTGGCTCAGATAGTCAGAAAACTTCTTTTTGTCTTTCTGCATTACCAGATTCAATCCCTGGGTGTCTATATCTACGGGCAGGTAGAGCATCATGATTTCATTGGCTGTTTGAGAAGGATTCAAAACTTGGAATCCTTTTTTTGCCCAATATTCTCTTTGTTTAGGTTTATGAAAATTAGATTCGACATTCACATTTACCTTCTCGACATTCTGTCCATACTTTTTTGCAAGATAGTTTACCAGGGTGTTGGCAAAATTCTCTGCTATTTCCTTAGGGACTGGACCGAAGTCTCTGGAGTCTTTGTTGACTGTCAGGATATTGTCTTCCAAAATGAAGTAGCCCCCTCCAACCACTCTGCTCCTTGGAACCCTATTGGCATCTGCGATTTTCTTGTGGAATTCGTAGATATTCTTGTTCGCACAGTAAAATTCAAGCTGATTCGGCTTTTCAGTGGTGCAGACTATGAATTTACTTTGTAATGTGGGCTCTCCAGTCATGTTTACGAGTATTCCTTCAAGATTATTGGTCTGTTTTTTGTTTTGTTCTATTTTCATTTTATTTTCCCCCGTCGTATGGCTGCTCTTTTGTAAGGCCGCTATTCTCAGAATCAGTTCCTTCATTGAAGGAGTTTTGAAATGCCCTCAATTCTGGATCCTCCTGTATTAATGTTGAAATTTCTGAGTCTGCTGGAGCATAGGCTATTTGCTTCTGCTGTGTCTTTTGTGTCTTCTGTTGAATTCCAGCACACCCCCCTAGAAAAATGGCTGCAGCTAGTGCAAGGCCATAAATTTTATTTGCTTTAGTTTTGTTTTTCATTTTTCAACCTCCAAAGCTTCCTCTAGATAGGGAGTTACGAGAATTGGCTGCTCAAGCTTTTTGTTCAATTTTCCAAGAGATCTTAGAATCATTGATCCGTCTCTTGACATTATGGCTTCCAAAAAAGAATCATTTTGAAGCAAGGCCTTTACAGTTTTCGGATTTTTAGGAATGTCTAGAGAATATCCTGAATCTTGGGGAGAACTTCCAGTATATTTACTATTTCCTCCGTAGAATATGCTGTATCTCGCAACTAGAAGGCCAGATCCCTTTAATTCTTGAACATTATGTTCAGAAGGTTCATTGCATCCCGAAATATCAAGATCTGCGAATACCTTGCAGGGAAGAACGGTCTTCTCAAGAGTACTAAGCATTACCACATTTCCTTTCTTGGTATTTACTCTGTCTTGACCATGGAGGTTTTTAGGATCAAATCCATATTTCTTCTGCTGAATTTTAGCTGCTTCAAGAGGTTTCATTCCCTTGGGCATTTCTTCAGGAAATAGAGTATAGGCTTCCTCAAGGGTCTTCAGAGTATCTGTAAGATAGGGCGTCGATATTGAGACAACGTATATCTTTTTTTCAGAAAATTTATTGGATATTTTAAAAAAGTTATTCCTATATTTCTTGAATTCATTCAACCCTTCACATTCTTTACAGTCTTTCATTTTTTGCTCTCCTTCTTGATGTCCTTTAGGATTTTCTCAAGAGTGTAATTTCCGCCGCATTCGCAGCTCATTATCTCAGCATTTTTGTTTCCAATCTCGCGGATCAATGCCTTCTTTTCGTAGGAATTGCATTTACACATGACATAGGTTATCTTTTCTGCGGGAATATCCTTTGTCATTTCTATGGCCCCTTCAGCTCCATGGGCTCCTACGTATAGGTAGACATGATTAAGCTGCGGCAGAATTGGCTTTATTCCTTCCAAAAGATAGCTTAGCGTGCTTTTTCTGATTCTCTCTGCCATTGCAGAATTTTCGCTACCTGCCACGGCTCTTTCAGATCGATGGCCATTCTGCATAAGGAGCACTTTCTTTCCAGGATAGTTCGTCCATCCGTTCTCATACTGCTGCGGATTACCTATGCAGTTGTATGTAATTATGGCTATCTGCTCCACTGCACGGTCTATTGACTTTTTGATTTGTTTTTTGTTTGTCATTTTATTCTCCTGTAATATACATGTGTCTGGAAATTATATTCCCTCTTCATAGGGAATATATACTTCCCTATGCTGCCCCTCCTGAGTATGCAATGAATTGCAGAGCATGCTTTATCGGGCGATAGTCTTTTCTCAAAAGCCCGTACAGCTTTTCCTTTATTTCATCCAAAAGGGCAGGCTTGCTTTGATAATCAGCATTGAATACCTGCTCTCTTTCTTTTTTTACAACCCTTCCAGTTTTATCTCTCTGAGTTATACCGTAGTCACTGTGCCAAACCTGTCCACTGTCATCAACAATGAAGTGAACCATGTTATTCCAAGGAAGATGATTCTTTCTTTCCACTATCACCTGGCAGGTTTTTGGGATTTTGTAGGCCGGATTTCCCCCGCATACTTTGTATGACACTACGATCTTGTCGTTTGGAGCCCCATCTATGCAAGCCTCCTTCAAGGTTGTCCAATGGGAATTTCCCAGATTGAACAATTCCTTTATGGTTATTTTTTCGAGGTTTATTTTGTGTCCCATTTTGTTTTCCTTTAATCACTTTGAAGTGATGCCATAATACTGTATAGAATAGAAATATATAAGGATTATTCATAAGATATATATACACGTATAAGTATATAAGAAAGAAAGATTTATATATATCTTAGAGCATTATATAAGTAATAAGCTACAATAGGATAAAATGAAACGGAAGATAATCAAGCTAGGAACGGCCACGCTCGTAGCGAGCCTTCCCGCGAAGTGGATAAGGGAGTTCGGATTGAAGCAGGGAGACTATCTCGAAGTCAATGAGAAGAAGGGAGATCTTGTTCTGAGCACTGAGAAAGAAATGGCAAAGGACGAGACGACTATAGATATAACCAAGTTCAACACCAAACTTGCCCTATACAGACTGGCAGGAGCATATGTAGCTGGCTACAATAAAATAGAGATATTACATGAGCAACATATCAAAGAGTACACTACTGGAAAAAATAGAAAGACTTCTGAGTTCATACAAAGCATGATTGGGAAATTCATAGGAATTGAGATAATAGAACAGTCTGAAAAAAAGACTGTGCTGAAAGATCTGAGTGGAGTCTCTGAGACTGATGCAGACAATATCCTAAGGAGAGCATTTCTGCTGACAAAATGGCTGGCTCCAGAATGCCTCGAGGCCATAAAGAAAAGAAACAAGGAGGATTTGGGGGAGATAGAAAATAAGGCTAGGAATGTTTACAAATTTCTTTATTTTTACAGAAGACTTCTTAATAAGAAAGGATACAAAGATTTCAGCAAAACGCCGATAATGTATCACAATACTTATTTAATAGGAGATATTGCAAGAATACTCCATTCATTGGCACATGAAACTGCAGAATTCAAGAAAGAATATTCAAAGTCTGCGCTGGATATATTCGCAAAGGTTGTTGTTTTGATAGATAAATTGGATAATCTATTTTTCGACTTTAGCAATGAAAAGGTGTTGCATATAATGAATGAAAGAGAAGCAATAATCAAAAAAATAAAAGAGGATAGAAATAAATTCTCAAAGGAAGATGGATATCTTTATGCCAATATGGATTTCGTTGTAAAATCAGTATCGCATCTTGAAGAGGGAAGATTCCAGCTGGAGACTAATTAATTTTAACTATTTCTTTTCGAGAATTTGAGACAACCGGGTGAATTTCTTTATTTTTACGGCATAGTTCAACTTTTCAGAATCACTGGGTTCATAATTAAAGGCGATGACTTTTATTCCCAGATTATGGGCTCCATCATCTTCATCAACATCATGTCCTAGGAAAACGACATCTTCTTTTTTGAGATTATATTTCTTCAGAGCATGTTCGTAGAATCTGGGATCTGGCTTGCAGTATCCAAGATCCTTTGAGGTTATAACATCCTTGATTCCAGTCTTGATGCCCATGCTTTCCATCCATTGCCTTGCATCTTCCCCAGTCCGATGGCCATCTGACAAAACTATGATATCTATCCCTTTTTTATGAAGCTCCTCCAGGGTTTCCAAAACTCCTTCAAAGGGAACATTTCTTATTTTCTTTTTTCTTTCCCCAAGCCAGCCCATATAACCTGGATAATATGACGGAATCTTCAATTCCTTGAAAGTATCCTCGTAACTCATTTCCCTGGTGTATCCGGGTTTAACCATGGCCAGGTCTCTCTTGGCTGAATAAACTGCCCTGAAATGCTCAGGAGTTATAGAATACTTGAATGAATCATTGGAGAGATCATTCTCTGCACTGCTCTTGTATTCAAGCTTGCCTTTTGAAGGATAATCTAGCTTTCCGAGAGTTTTTTGTCTGTCTTCCGTGTCTAATATTGAATTTATGTCCTTTTTTCTCGCCATAAGTCCCTTTTCTTCAAGATATGATCTGAATGCCCCCCTGAGATCTGAATCATCAAAGAGGATGTTGCCTGCGTCTGTGAGTATTGCCTTCACATATATCTTTGGCTGCTTATCGTGTTTATTATTCTGTTTCTCCATATTATATCGTGTATTTCTCTCCGTTTTCATAGCTGAGTTCGAGCTTGATTTCTGGGATCATCGCCATCTCATCCCGATTTATGAGTTTGGTTATCGCCTTTCCGGAGGGGATCGCGACTATGTTCACTAATTCTCTCTCTTCCCTTGGAGTCTTGTTCTTCTCTCCGAGCAGATTTTTTGTAAAATCGTTCAGCTGTCCATCAGGAAATCCCTGAGAAAGGCATGCGGTTGATGGCATGAGCACAGACCTGTTTGTCAAAAGAATGCATACCGTTTCAAGATCATGCAAGGACATCTTCGCAATATTCGGCTTATATGGTAGATTTAATTTTAAGGTATACAGGTTTATCAAAGAATCGTAAGCATTTCTAATCTGTGGCACTCCGTGATCTAATTCCTTTTCGGCAATGCCCATTTTTTCAGCCTTCTCGAAATATTCTCTCAGATAGCCTTTTTCAAGCACTCCTCTGAACAAGGTTTCCTGATTTATCATGTCCTCGATTCTCTCTTTTTGCAGTTTTTCCCTCAATCCTTCCATGAAACTTGCATTTAGGGATTCTCTTGCAACTTCCAACTCCTTGTAATCTGCCAATCCAGATTCTTGCTCGGGAGAGATCCTTCCCCCTCTAAGAGACTCTGCTCCTTGGAATGCCGAATCTTCACTGTCCTCTGGGTTTTGATTTTCCATTTTTGACATTTATTTTGGATGAGTATTGCACGCACGGAGGAAGTGATATGTCTACATATTCTTTCCCAAATTTAGTTTCGGCAGGATTTTTACCTTCAGGATTTGTCACGTAAATATTTCCAGAGTCAGCAACTGATTTCAGCTCTGTCAGGAATTCAGTAGTAGTCTTATAGATGTCCGAATAAAACGCTTTTATCGCTTTTTCATGTCCCTTCAAAGGAAAACAGACCTTTGATGTCAGACCATTCACTCCGTCTTTCAATGCAAAAAGGTCATGATATTCTATAGATTTATTTTTTGCAGTGGTAAGAACCTTGTCGCTTAGGTTTGTGACTTTTGTGGAAATAATCTTCCCAGTAGAATCAGACAGAATTCTCACCAGGTAAGGCACTCTTGAAAAGCCCATCATGCCTGTTGACTCATAATTCAATTTCAAATCGAAATCTATCTTTTGTGTTTTGACATCCAAGGATTTGCCATTTTCCAATAAAGCACCATCAACTTTGATGGAATAATCCTTCACTGGGGAGTGCTTTGAGTCGATAGAATCCTTAAGATCTCCCTCCAACTGAGTGTAATTTGCAAGATCACGGTTGCTTAAAGAGTTGTATTTCTTTATGACATTATTTCTTTGGAATATTGCTGTCAGGCACATTGCGAACATTCCAGCCGCAAGTCCCCTATTTACCCATTTCAGAATATTGTATTTCTTGCTTATCTTGGCTTTTTCTTCCTGTTCTACTCTAAGAGCATCCTCTGCAAGGTCTAATGCTCTACGATCAAGAAGCCCAGAGTCCTTCTCAGCAGCAATTCTCTTCTCCCTCAAAGTCTCCGCTCCATCCATCGCGATTCTTTCAATCTCTGCTATGTCCCCGTTTTCCATTTTATTGTTTATAGGCCTCCTTGCAAGTCTTCAGGCCGAGAGAGGCAAATGCCTTCATGTTTTTCTGTCCATTGAGTATTGTATTTTGTGCCAGTTTAACATCAATTCCTGGCCTTCCTTTGCTGAGAATCCCTTGGTTAATCTCGACGTGCCTTCTCTCAATATCTGCATAGATCCCATACTGATGGGCTTTTGCCAAGGTGTAAATATGCTTGAATTCTTCCAGGGAACCTACAGGCATTTTATTCGCAGCCAGAGCATTGTAGAAGTTTTTCACAAGCTCTCCTTCTTTGTCTGCATTCTTTGGGTTGTCAAATCTCAACCCCATGGCGATTCGGGTTATGTCTGTCTGGGGGGCTCCGAGCATTGCCCATTCCCAGTCTATGAGAGATACAATATCTTGTCCTTTCAAATGCATGTTTCCGAGGTGAAGGTCATTGTGTATCAGACCTTTGCCATAGTTATTCAATGATTTAGTATACTGAGTAAGGGATTCTACAACCCCTTGAACATAATCTTTTTCTGCCAATTCTGGGATCTTCCATTTAGAATGATCGCTAGCATAATTGTTTGTAGAGAGCAGCTTTATTTCGTCAGGACTTAGGCTGATGGAATGTATGTCAGATACAGTTTTTGTTATTTTATCCAAAATAAGCTTCATCTCAGCAGGATTGTTGGAGATCTTCTGAATATGATTTTCTACGGAGATCTCAGAGGGACTGAAAAGCTCATAGGCAATAACACGGCCGTTATTGAATATGCATTTAGGGGTGGCAGGATAACTCAGGCTTCCTCTAACTATCTCAGGCACATAGAGCTCCACAGCGTGCTTGCTATCATCAAGGCTTCTTCTCTTTACAAAGCAGATTAGCGGAACGCTAGGCAATGATTCGAATGTCATTTTTGCAAATTTACATCTAGGGTGGTTCTTTGATATGTTTTCTCCATTTTCTTTGTCTTCTTCAACCTTATAATGGCCATTTCTTATGTCCTCCTTGAGGGGTCCGACTTGATCGTCAGAGATTACCTTTTCCCGAAGCAGCCTTGAGATATCCATAGCTATTAAGGCAGCCTTGAAACCTGGGAAATCGGGACCAATGAATTCCTCGAGTGGAATGTCTATGCCATATTCTCTTAATGTATTGTTTTTATTAACCATTTTTCACTTGTTTCATAGGGAAGTATATACTCCTGACTGGAGCATAAACTAACCTGACATTCATAGTATTTTCACACTTAAATACCTTTCGATTTGTAACTACTTTAGAGTAATATAATAGAATAAATCAAGAGAATAGGATATTTTGGCCAATAATGTTTATATATGATAATGAAGGGAAATGGAAATGGCAAGACATTCCCCTGGATACTGGGCTGGAGAAAACATAGAGAAGGAATACTATAAAAAGAAAGAGGAAAAGGGAAGAATCCCCCGGGTAAGAGAATGGCTCATGGGAGTTCGTGCAATAAATAATGGAAAATATCTTGATGGAATAAATAATTACAAAGCATTTCTTAAACATCTGAATGAAAGGACAGACTATCTTTGCATTGATCCGATATTCCCAAAAGAAGCATTCGAAGCGGCATATTGTGAATGTAAGGAGGAATTGGGCTGGGTGAAACCTTTGAGAAAAGAATTTGAGTACAGATATCCTGAAGTTATGAAAGAGATAAGGAGGGGAGGGTTTCTAAAGGAAGTGAGAAGTTACAAACAATTTATCGAGCATATGGGTGAATCTGCAAATCATGCGCCAAATTATTGGACGGGCCATCCCCAAAGAATAAGAGAATCTTACTATGCGGATAAAAAAAAGTATGGATTTGTTACACAAAAAGGGTTTGCAAAAAGGCATCCAGGAGAATGGGATGCAATATTTAGCAGGAGATATAATAAAAATATTCACAACTGGAACCAATTCAAGCATTCTTTGGGAGAAAGAGTTTGGAAAAGAGCACCAAATGGATCAATTACACTTGAGAGATGCACAAAAAAATATTATGAATGTAAAAAGAAGATCAAAAAGAAAGAGGGAAGAGCACCATTTTACAAAGAATTTGAAGGGATGTGTGGGGGATCAGCCAAATGGATAGAAAAAAATATTGGATGGAATAATTTTCTGAGATCACAGGGAGAAAAAATAAATAAGGAATGCAATAGGGATGATGAAAAACTAAAAAAAGGAAAAGATGTATGGACAAAAGAAGATTTCATAGACGCATACACTTTTCTGGAGAGGGAAAGGGGGAGAAGACCCTCAAGGAATTATTTTATTAATTTTTATGGTCCAGAATCACTTAAACAGATTAAAAAGGGAAAAATTGAGGGAATAAAAAACTGGAATGATCTGGAAAGAATTGTTAATGGAATGAATTAAATGGAAATTTAGCATGGTAGATCTTGAAAAGCATATTGATGAAATAGTAAGATTGTATGTAGTTAAAAAGAAGGGGTGCGCACTTATAGGAAAAGGGTATGGGGCGAAGAGGTATGCTATAGGGAAGATTCTTAGAAATAGGGGAATTGAATTGAAAAAGAGGGGAAAGTATTCTGAAATGAATCGCTTAACTGACTGGAAAAAAGAGTATGAACTGCATCCTGAATGGAAGGGGAAGAATTCATCGCAGATAGCATATGAGACTGAATCAGGACTACTTAATTTTTATAGGGCATTTAGAAAATGGGTTCAAAAAAACATTAAAGATGAAAATCTGAGGAAAAGATCTTCTTGTGAGGTTTTAGGATTGAGGGAGAATTTGACTCAGGAAAGAATTGACCAGCGTTTTTTTGATCTTTATAAGAGTCTTGACAGGATTCCAACAGTAAGGGAAGTGGGGGCTGCCTGTGGGGGTGTGATGACGGCAATATTCAGGGGAGAATATTTCAAGAGCATAACAACCTATCTAGGCTATCTCAGGCACCATGGACTTTATGATCCATCTGAGGAAAAGGATCTTACCCGGGAGGAAATGAAGGCTGAATTTTATAAATGCAAGAAAAAACTGGGGAGGGATCCCCTCAGAAAGGAGATATTCCACAGCTGTCCTGGATTTGAAAGGGCGCTTAAGAATGAAAGATATTCTAGAGGAGTAAATAACTATCGGAAGTTTATGATAAGTATTGGTGAAAAAGCAAATCATGTTGAGAGGAACTACTGGAAGGGACATCCTAGGAGAATAATCAGGGCATACTGGACAGAGAAAAAATTGAATAAGAATTTGAAGAGAAAAGATTTCGCAGCCAGATGTTCCGGAGCATGGGATGTCATACAAAACGGAGAATTCAAAAAAGGAATTACAACATGGAATGGATTCAAAAGATATCTTGGGGAGGAGATAAAATATCCCCATGATCGAACATGGTCTCCTGAAAAGGTACTGAAGGCATACTATGATCAGAAGAAAGAGTTAGGAAGAAATCCAACCTGTAAAGAATTTATAGCCAGAAACGGAGGAGCAATAAACACTATAAGGAGAAGAACCTATGATCCCTCTATCTCAACATATAATGGATTCCTAATCTCCCTTGGGGAAAAGGTGATGCGAAAGATATCTCTAAAAAAAGGAAAAGATGTATGGACAAAAGAAGATTTCATAGACGCATACACTTTTCTGGAGAGGGAAAGGGGAAGAAAACCTCCAAGAGATATGTTCATGAATTATTATGGTCAAGAACCTTTCAAGCAGATGAAAAAAAGAAAAATTGATGGAGTAAGAAACTGGGGTGATCTGGAAAGAATTGTTAATAGCACTCAAAGATAAAAATCTTTGAAATTCCCTATTATATCAAGAAGATGGGATTTGGCTAAAATATTAAATTCTCCGATCCTTGAACTGTATTGGGATCCTTTTGGATAGATGAGAATTATTCCATCCCCCAATTTTTTTGGTGATGCTCTCATGAGCTCAACTTCTTTTGCCCTCAGAGCCACAAAATTTCCCCTGTAATTTTTAGGATCAAAGAATGACATCAAAATTTCTGGTTGGAGATTGAAATATTCCTTGACAATCTTCTCTTTCAGATTAAATTGTTCATAGCCCAGACCAAGCCTTGGACCATGCTGAAGAACCTTTGAGAATTTTTCTATATGAAATCCTTTTTCAAAATCAAGCGTCGCATCCTCTCCCAGCTCGGTCAGATCTTCCAATCTGAATTTGAT
>Ga0180009_10000954_pt1 | contig 36741 bp, 28 predicted proteins | sample OS_PC_MetaG_FD_123537 | JGI IMG/M metagenome (GOLD analysis project Ga0180009, IMG submission 123537) | Groundwater microbial communities from the Aspo Hard Rock Laboratory (HRL) deep subsurface site, Sweden - OS_PC_MetaG | ecosystem: Environmental > Aquatic > Deep subsurface > Groundwater... | reverse complement strand
GGCCGGAATCCAGCTTTTTCCGTGCGTGACAAAGGCCCTGAATCCCGGCCTTCGCCGGGATGACGGTTTCCGCATGAGCCCACGGAAGCCTCTGGTGGCCGCCCGCAATGATGGTTTATTTATTTGGTAAATGGGTATGAAAAGGCGGAGGCGCGGAAAACGCTGTCCCCTAAAAAGAGGAGGCGCGGCCCCTGGGGACCGCGCCTAGAGGATGGTGCTTGTGGCAGGCCACAAGGGCGAACAGGGCCAGCCCGGGAACGGATTCCCCGTGGCTCTGCTGCCCAACCCCCCCAGGGGGGCAAAAATCCTTGCATACCGGTTGAGCACGGGGCCTGGAAAAGGGCCTTCCATCATCGGAAGCCGTGCTCCGAAGCCCCCTTTTGTCCACCCGGCCGTCCAACCGTAGGGGCCGGGGAGGCTCCCTCCGGGCCGGGCCGGGGGCCATGGGGGGCGAACGTTCATGAAGAGCCGCAAAAACCGGGCTTTTCTCCCACGCCCTTGATCTCGTAGAGATAAAGTCGAGCCAGGGCGCTACGGACCAAGTCGTCGGTCGCCTGCCCGGAAGCTTTGAGGCCCTTTTCCGGGCGGGCCGTGCGGTTGTCGCGGGTTTCGGCCATTTCTTTGCCTTTCGGCCATGAACCCTATGCTTGACGCTTTGCTACCCCGTTTCTGCTTACTAGGAATACATGATGCCCAATTGCTTGTCAACTGAATAGTAAAAAAGTAAAACGCCAAGGCATTTCGCCAGCTTACGGGGGGATTCGCCCCCCGGACCCGAATTCACACGGAAAAAGCCGATTGGCCGCTGGCTGGCGGTTCCCTCTCCGTTTTGTTATAGTGGTTATCAGAACCCGCCAGCCGGGCCTCCAGGCCCGGCCCCACCCCCGAGGCGCGGCCTTGCTGGCCGCGCCGGGCATGGAGGACGCCATGAGCACCTGGTGCCGGTTCCTGGCCCTGATCCTTCTCCTGGTCCTGCCCCTGGCTTCCCCGGCCCGGTCCGGGGAAGCCGTCCGCTGGAAGTTCGCCACCCTGGCCCCTGAGGGCATCGGCTGGGCCAAGCACATCCGCGAGTTCGTGCTCCCCTTTATGGATGAGGCCACGGAAGGGACCCTTTCGGTGAAGGTGTTCTGGGGCGGGGTTCTCGGGGACGACGAGGAAGCCATCGCGAAGATGAAGGCAAAGGTCCTGGAAGGGGCCGGGCTGACAGGGCAGGGGGCCACCATGCTCTGTCCGGAGTTTGCTGTGGTGGAGCTTCCCTTCCTCTTCCGGGACTACGGCGAGGTGGATTTCATCCGGGAAAGGATGGTGAAGACCTTCGACGGCCTCATGGCCCAAAACGGCTTCTACCTCCTGTCGTGGAATGACCAGGACTTCGACCAGGTGTATTCCACCCGGTGGCCCATGACCTCTCTGGAGCAATTTGCCAAGGCCCGGTTCATCACCTGGTACGGCCCTCTGGAGGAAAGCCTCCTCAAGGCTCTGGGCGCGGACCCCCTGGCCGTGGACGTGCCCGACGTGTCGGCCTCGGTGCGCCAGGACCGGGCGGACACGGCCATTGGCCCGGCCCTCTGGGTGGTGGGGGCCCAGATGTATTCGGTGTTGAAATTCGTCAATCCCATGAAGATCCGTTACTCTCCGGCCATCATCGTGGTGAACCTGGATGCCTGGGAGCGGCTGCCCGCGGGGCACCGGGCGCGTATCGAGGCGGGCCGCCTGGACCTGAACCGCAAGTATTGCGGGGAGATACGAAAGGACAACGAGAAGTGCCTGGAGGCCATGCTCCAGTACGGCCTCTCCATCGTGTCGACGCCCCCGGCCGAGATGGAGAAGATCCGGGCCCGGGCTCTGACGGTGTGGGACGCCAACGCGGACAAGCTGTACCCCCGGTCCACCCTGGACGAGGTGCTGGGTCATCTTGAGCAATACCGCGCGGAAAAATGACGAGAACCCCGCCTGAAAATTTTTTCGCTGCGAAATGGAGCGAAAGAGCAGGGCTCCGCTCCTGGTTGGGAAAAGGCGTTTTCATCCTCGCACAGTGTGTTGGAAAAACGATGATTTGGCCGAAATAGCCAGCTATTGCCTGGTTTTTTGCTATGCTTTTCTCTGCATTTTTTTTCAGGGCTCGGACCGCGCTTTTTGGCCCACCCGGCAAGAATGAGGCTGTATTTTGACCGGATTCTGTGCTAAGCAGGGCCTTCCGTTTTTCTTGCCTCATCCCGGCCCAAAGGTCTTTCAGGCGCCCCCACCGGCGCTCCGGGTCCGGGATCGTCCGTGACGCCCGAAAAAAGTTTTTGCTGCCAGGCAACGTGAACCAACAAAAGGTGAAGAGGGTTACCATGACCGGAAGCAAACTTCGTGCAATGGGGATTTTTCTGGCTTTGGCGTTCCTGCTGGGGAGCCTTGCCGGTCCGGGGGGCGCGAGAGCCGCCGAGTACAAGTGGAAAATGGCCACCCTGGCCCCGGACTCCGTGGGTTATGCCCGCCAGATGAAGAAGATCGTTTTCCCGGTCATTGAGCAGGAGACCAACGGCGAGCTTCAGATCAAGGTCTACTGGGGCGGCATCATGGGGGACGACGAGGACTACATCAAAAAGATGCGCATCGGCCAGCTCCACGGAGCCGGGTTCTCCGGCCAGGGTGCAACCCTGGCTTGTCCGGACATGACCGTGGTGGAGTTGCCCTTCCTCTTTGAGAACTGGGAAGAGGTGGATTTCATCAAAAACAAGATGCGCCCTCAGTTCGACAAGCTTCTGGCGGAATCCGGCTACTTCGCCCTGGCCTGGACGGACCAGGATTTTGACCAGCTTTACTCCACACGTCACGACCTAAACAGCCTGGAAGCCTTCAAGAAGGCCCGGTTCATGACCTGGTACGGGCCCCTGGAGGAGGCGCTTTTCACCGCCTTGGGCGCCAGCGCCGTGCCCGTGAACGTGCCTGAGGCCTCGGCCAGTCTTCGTCAGGGCGTGGTGGACGCTGCCATCGGTCCGGCCATATGGGTGGTGGGTGCCCAGATGTATACGGTGGTCAAGTACGTGTACCCGATGAAAATCCGCTACTCTCCCGGATTGATCCTGGTGACCCTGGGAGCCTGGGACATGTTGCCGGAAAATTACCAGAAGCGTTTCCAGGCCATCCGGTTCGACCTGGAGGCCGAGTATGTCAAGGAAATCCGCAAGGACAATGAGAAGTGCCTGGCCGCGGTCCTGAAATACGGCATCCGCGAGGGTCGGATTGCCCCGAAGGACCTGGAAGCCATCAAGGAGCGGGCCAAGAGCACCTGGTACGAGTTGGCGGATAAGGTCTATCCCAAGGCCACCCTGGACGAGCTCCTGGTCATGTTGGAGGATTTCCGCGCCCAGAACAATAAATAGCGCGGCAATCCCGGAGGCGAAGGCACCACCCCCGAGGGAACCCGTTTGAGACAAAAAAGGCTTCCGCCCTCCCTTCCGGGAAGGCGGAAGCCTTTTGTTTTCAGCAGGCCCGGAGGCCGGGCGAAGACGGTCAGTTCCGGGCCAGGCGGGTCACGTACCGGCAATGGGCGGACCCGGCCGGGATGCGCTCCAGGATGGTGAGTTCGCCGCCCAGGAGCCGGGTGTAGGTCCGGTCCAGATCCATGGCCGCATCGCACACCCCCACCTGTCCCTGGCAGTCGAAGCCATAGGGGCAGGCATCCACCTCCCAGAAAAATTCCCGCTTGTTTTCGGCGGTGACCTTGGGGTGGAGACCGGCCCGGCCCAGGAACGCCATCCATTGGCGTTTAACCTGCCCGATGTCCGTGGAGCGTTTGCCCCCCAGAGCCGGAAGGTGAAAGGCGGCCCGTGCCGCGCCGCGCATCAGGGCCCGCACCAGGCGGTCCCCCACCACGGGCGTCTGGTGAAGTCTCTCCAGGGCCCATCCGTTGATTTTCATAATATCCAAGGCGATTTCCTCCGGCTCGTTTGGGTGTTCTTCCCCCCTTGGGCGGGCCCTTGCCGCACCCGATTCCATCCTGGGGGACTATCGATTCGACACTTGGCATTGGTTGAAAAGAGCAGAAACCATAGCATGCACGAAAGACGGTGAAAAGCCCCGACGGATGGGCAGGAGATGGCCAAGTTTTGTGACCCGGAAACGCGCTGGCACTATTTTGGACCATGCCCTGTCCTTGATGCCGTCTTTCGTAGCTGCCTCTTCCCGGCTTCTGTTTCGATCCTTTGAACAAAAAAAAATTTGTCCGAATCAAAAGAAGGGGCCGCCCCCGTTTCCGGGAGGCGGCCCCTTTGATGTCTCTTTTCCCTGTTCCCGGTCCGCTACGGGTGCCGGGTCTTCCTCCGGGCTAGATCCCGGCCATTTCCTTGATGGTGTCCGCCATGTTGGTCTTCTCCCAGGAAAAGTCCGGATCGTGGCGGCCGAAGTGGCCGTAGGAGGAGGTCTTCTTGTAGATGGGCCGCAAAAGGTCCAGGTACTCGATGATGGCCCTGGGCCTCAGGTCGAACACCTCCAGCACGATATCCCGGATGCGCTTGTCGCCAACCTTGCCCGTGCCCATGCTGTCCACCATGACGGAGACGGGTTCGGCCACGCCGATGGCGTAGGCCACCTGGACCTCGACCTTGCTGGCCACGCCCGAGGCCACGATGTTCTTGGCGATGTGCCGTCCCATGTAGGAGGCGGACCGGTCCACCTTGGAGGGGTCCTTGCCTGAGAAGCACCCGCCGCCGTGGCTGCCCTGGCCGCCGTAGGTGTCCACGATGATCTTGCGCCCCGTGAGCCCGCAGTCGCCCATGGGCCCGCCCACCACGAAGCGGCCCGTGGGGTTGATGAAGTACCGGGTGTCCCCGTCGATGAGCTCCCGGGGGATGACCTTCTTGATGACCTCCTCGATGACGGCCTCCCGGATCTCGGCCTGGGTGGCGTCGGGCTTGTGCTGGGTGGAGATCACCACCGCGTCCACCCGCCTGGGGGCCCCGTCCTGGTACTCCACCGTGACCTGGCTCTTGCCGTCGGGCCGCAGGAAGTCGATGGCCCCGTTTTTCCGGACCGCAGCCAGGCGTTTGCACAGCCTGTGGGCGAAAAGGATGGGCATGGGCATGAATTCAGGGGTTTCGTCCGTGGCGAAACCGAACATGAGCCCCTGGTCCCCTGCCCCCTGCTCCTTGGCGTCCCCGGCGTCCACGCCCAGGGCGATGTCCGGGGACTGGCGGTCAATGCTTGTTACCACGGCGCAGGTCTGCCAGTCGAACCCCATATGGGAGGAGTTGTACCCGATTTCCCGGATGGTGTTCCGGACGATTTCGGGGATGTCCACGTAACACTCGGTGGTGATTTCCCCCGCGATAAACGCCAGCCCCGTGGTGACCAGGGTTTCGCAGGCCACCCGGGCGGCCTTGTCCCTGGCCAGGATGGCGTCCAGGATGCTGTCGGAGATGGCGTCCGCCACCTTGTCCGGATGTCCCTCGGTCACCGACTCGGATGTGAAGAAATGCGTTTCGCCCATGAGCCCGTTCTCCCCTTTCTTTTAACCCAATTCCTGGTTCCGTTTCCACCCCGGCCGCAAAACCCCTGCGCCATGAGGCCTGTTTGCGCTTTTTCGGCTCGGCCCGGACGGTCGGAAAAAACCCTCCCGGACCCGGCGAAATCCCTTGGCCGCGCCTATCGGATCCCCCAGGAAAGGCTTCCTGTCGTCCTTTCTTATAAGATCGGTCCAAAATCTTATAAGATCGCTCCAGAACGGCGTCCGAACTGATGGGATCGGACCTGCCGGGGAAGCGTTCACGGCCGTCCCCGGATTTGCCTGGCCTCCTGAAGCAGGCGGAGCCTCCGCATCTTGCCCCTCAGGGTGCTGGGGTTTACGCCCAGCAGCTCGGCGGCTCCTCTTGGCCCCATGACCCTGCCTCCGGTCTTTTCCAGGGCCCGGATGATGTGCCGGGCCACGGCTTCGTCCAGGGGCGGGATTTCGGTTTCCCGGGCCCGGCCCGGTTGGGCGGCGGAGGAAGGGGTTCCGCCGGGGTCCGGGTCAAGGACCAGGTCCCCCAGGGGGTTCGCCTGGGCCTGGATGAGGGACCGTTCCACCAGGTTCTGGAGTTCCCGCACGTTGCCCGGCCAGGGGTGCCGCCTCAGGACTTCCAGGGAACGGGGGGCCAGGCGGACGGGCCGGGTGATCTTGATCTCCTTGGTTTTTTTCCGGATGAGGTGGTCCACCAGGGCCGGGAGGTCCTGGGGCCGCTGGCGGAGCGGCGGGATCATGATGGGGAACACGTTCAGCCGGAACCAGAGGTCCTCCCGGAACGTCCCCTAGCGGACCATCTCCTCCAGGTTCCGGTGGGTGGCGCTGATGATCCGGACGTCCACGGGGATGGTTTCGGTCCCGCCCACCCGTTCGATCTCCCGGTGCTGGAGCACCCGCAGGAGCTTCACCTGGGCCGCCTGGCCCAGCTCCCCGATCTCGTCCAGGAAGATCGTGCCCCCGTGGGCCCGCTCGAAACGTCCCCTTTTCCGGGCGGACGCCCCGGTGAAGGCCCCCTTTTCATGGCCGAAGAGCTCACTGTCCAGGAGGCTTTCGGGCAGCCCCCCGCAATTGACCTTGATGAAGGGGCCGTCCCGGCGGGTCGAGGCCGCGTGCACGGCGTTGGCCAGAAGCTCCTTGCCCGTGCCGGTTTCCCCCAGGAGGAGGACCGGGCTTTCCATGGGGGCCACCTGGCGGATCATCTCCATGACGCCTTTCAGGCCGAAGTCCGCCCCGATGATGGTGTCCCCGGAGACGTTCCGCAACTCCGTGTGGAGATAGCGGTTCTCGTCTTCCAGCATTTCCTTCAGGCGCAGGACCTCCTGGTGCTGGAGGGCGTTGGCCAGGGCCACGGAAAAGGGCTCGTTCAACAGGCTCATGAGCCGGGCGTGCTCCTCCCGGTATTGGTGCCTCCCCTCCACGGCCAGGAGCAGCACGCCGATCCTCCTGGAGTCCAGTTCCAGGTCCGTGTGGAGCAGGGAGGCGTTCCCGGGCCACATCATCAGCAGGAGATCCCGGAAGGCGGGGTCCTCTTCCCGGATGTCGTTCAACAGGCCGAACTTGGGCTTGGAGCTCCACTCGAAGAGAAGCCGCTCCTGGGCTTCGTCGGAGATGACCAGGGTTTCCGGGAATCTCGGCCAGTGGGCCGGGGCGATATGGATCAGGGTCCGGCCCACCTTCCGGTCCGGGTCGTAGAGCCCGATGTACAGGCAGTCCGCCGGGACAACCCCCTGGATATACTCGAGGGTTTGCTCCATGGCCTGGCGGAGATGCAGGCTTCCGCAGATCCTCAGGGTCGCTTCGCGGAAAAATTGGTTCTCGTCCATGGCGGAATTCCCCCTGTCCCGTTTCCCGGCATCCGGAAGTGTCTTATTTGACAGAATCGATTGAAAGTGTCAAATAAGACGATATGATCCGTCAAATAAAACGGTTTACGGGCTCAAAAATTCTTAACCTGCTTATATGATTCATTTTCTCACCTTGGCACCCTTCCTGCTATTCTGGAACGCACAAGCCGTCATGAACAAGAGGAACCACTCCCTTCCCCTGCCCCCGGGCGGAACCGGTGCGCCATGAAATGGGTGGAAGTCATACAGCTGCGGGCTTTTGATTCCCCCTGCTACGAGCTTGCCCTCCGGGAGGCCCGGGAACTGCCCATGGCCCGTTCATCGGACCTGCCCGAATCCATCTCCCTGTGGACCAACCCGGACCTTCCCACGGACCTGAGCCTCCTGCTTCACTGGGACTCGGACCAGGAGTCCCGGGAGAAAACCTGGATCGGCCTCCAGATGAGCCAGGTTTTCTCCCAATTCGGCTGGGTCATCCATTCCTTGTGGAAAAACGAAAACCTCCTGACCAAACAAGGAGCCAAGCATGGCGCGTAATGAAATCAATGCGTTGAGACCTTGGGTCGTCCGGGCCGTCCTTTGGGCGGCGCTTCTGGCCGTGGCCCTGCCGGTGCAAAGCTCCATGGCGGGGGAGGCGCCTGCCCCGGATCTCCGGGAAACCCGGCTGGTGAAGGCCGTGAGGGTGACCCGGGCGGACGCCTGGGAAACCCGCAGCTTTCCGGGGGTGGCCCAGGTGGACAGCGAGACGGATCTCTCCTTCCGGGTGGGAGGCCCCCTCATCTCCGTGGGGGTGAAAACCGGCCAGCGGGTTTCCATCGGCGAAATCATCGCCCGGATCGATCCCCGGGATTTCCTGCTGAACATCCAGCGCCTGGAAGCGGCCATCGCCCAGGCCATGGCCAACCTTTCGGCCATGAAGACCGGGGCGCGGCCCGAGGACATCGCCCGGATGGAAGCCAACCTGGAGGCGGCCCGGGCCCAGCTTTCGGAGGCGGAGAGCAATTTCGGGCGTTACAAGACCCTTTACGAGGAAAAAGCCGTGGCCCGGGCGGCCTTCGACTCGGCCCGGACCGGCCGGGAAAACGCCCAGGCCCAGGTGACCGCCGCCCAGAAAGGCCTGGAAATGGGCAGGTCCGGGGCCCGGAAGGAGGATGTCGAGGCCATGGAAGCCCAGGTCCGCCTCCTTCGATCGGACCTGGAGGCGGCGAAAAACGCCCTGGGGGACACGGAACTCCGGTCGCCCATTCAGGGGATGGTGAACCGGAAGTACGTGGACAATTACGAGACTGTCGCCCCGGGGCACCCCATCGTGTCCCTCCTGGACCTCTCCTCCATGCAGGTCCGGACCAGCGTGCCCCAGACCCTCATGGCGCGCATGGCGGACTGGAAAGGATTCGCCTGCTCCTTTGACGCCCATCCGGGCGTCACCCTCCCCGGCGAGCTTGAGGAAATCGGCCGGAAGACCGAGGGGCCCGGCATGAGCTATCCCCTCATCGTCCAGGTGGTGGTTCCCGGCGGCCTGGTCATCCTCCCCGGCATGGCGGCGGAGGTCTCCATCTCCCTCCGGTCCCCGGAAGAGGAACGCCCGGCCCTGTACCTGCCCGGCTCGGCGATTTTCGCGGGCAGCGACGGCGAGCCTTCCGTCTGGAAGATCGATTCCAGCGCCATGACCGTGAGCCGGGCCCGGGTCTCCACGGGTGAACCCCGGGAAGAGGGAGTCCTCATCCTGGACGGCGTCCGGGAGGGCGACCTGGTGGTGGGCGCGGGCGCCCGTTTCCTCCGGGAAGGGGAAAAGATCCGGCTCCTGGACGGGAAGGGGGGAGCCGCCCGGTGAAACTCACGGAATACGCCCTGGAAAAGAAGACCTTCGCCTATGTCATGGCTTTCTGCTTCCTGGTGGGGGGGCTGTTCGCCTACAAAAATCTCGGCCGGCTCGAATTCCCCGCCTTCACCATCAAGACGGCCCTGGTGATCACCTCCTACCCCGGGGCGAGCCCCGCAGAGGTGGAACAGGAGGTGACCGAACCCATCGAGAGCGCCATCCAGCAGCTCGGCCAGGTCAAGGAGATCCGGTCCATCTCCCGGGCGGGTTTGTCCATCATTTTTGTGGATGTGAAGAATCAGTACGACAGCGCCCGGATTCCCCAGATCTGGGACGAGCTGCGCCGCAAGGTGGGCGATATTCAGATGCGGCTTCCCCCCGGGGCCGGACCTTCCCTGGTGAATGACGATTTCGGGGATGAGTACGGCGTGTTTTTCGCCGTTTACGGAGACGGGTTCAGCTACAGGGAACTGAAGGATTACGCCAAGCTGCTCCGCCGGGAGCTTTTGCTGGTCCGGGACGTGGCCAGCGTGGAAATCTACGGCGACCAGCCGGAAACGGTCTACCTGGAGATCTCCCGGGCCCGGCTGGCCGAGCTGGGCGGGTGCGTCCAGAACGTGGTGGCCACCTTAAACAACCAGTCCCAGGTGGCGGACGGCGGGCGGGTGCAGGTGGGCGGGGACTATATCCGCGTCCTGCCCACCGGCGGCTTCACCACCCTGGAGGACATGGAAAACCTCATCGTCCACTGCGGCCCCCAGGGCGGGGAAATCCATTTGAAGGACGTGGCCCGGATCCGGCGGGGCTACCTGGAGCCGCCCCAGTGCCTCATGATGTACAATGGCAAGCCCGCCCTGGGCCTGGGGATCGCCACCACCTCCGACGGCAACGTGGTGACCATGGGCGAGGCGGTGAAAAAACGCATCAGCGAGCTTTCACAACTGGCCCCGACAGGCATGGAAATGGGCGTCATCGCCTTCCAGTCCGAAACGGTCACCCGGAGCCTGCGGGGTTTTGTCGTGAATTTCGCCGAGGCCCTGGCCATCGTTTTCCTGGTCCTCTTCGCCGCCATGGGGCTGGCCAGCGGCATGCTCATGGGCGTCATCCTGGTCCTCACCATCCTGGGCACCTTCCTCGGCATGCGGTGGATGGGCATCAGCCTCCAGATCATCTCCCTGGGGGCCCTGGTGCTGGCCCTGGGCATGCTGGTGGACAACGCCATCGTGGTGACCGAGGGCATCCTGGTGCGGGTAAAAAGCGGCGTGCCCAGACGCCAGGCAGCCCTGGAGACCTGCGCCAAGACCGCCTGGCCCCTCCTGGGGGCCACGGCCGTGGCCATCATGGCCTTCGCGGCCATCGGCACGTCCCAGGACGTCACGGGCGAGTTTCTGGGCAGCCTGTTCAAGGTCATGGCCATTTCCCTGGGCCTGTCCTGGGTCCTGGCCCTCACCCTGACCCCCCTGTTCTGCGTCCAGTTCCTGCCCAGCGCCAAGGGCTTTGTGAAGAACGACCCCTATTCGGGCCGGATTTTCCGCAAGTACCGCTGGTTCCTGGACCAGTGCCTCCGCCGCCGGCTCGTCACGCTGGCGGTCCTGGCCGCGGTGGTGGTCCTGGCTGTCCTGGGCTTCGGAAGAACCAAAATGTCCTTCTTCCCGGCCTCGGACCGGCCCCAGTTCATGGTGGATTTCTGGCGGCCCGAGGGGGCCCACATCCAGGAGACCTCCCGGGACCTCGAGCGCATCGCGGAATACATCCAGGGCCTGGAGGGCGTGACGGCCACCTCCACCTTCGTGGGCCGGGGCGCCCTGAGGTTCATCCTCACCTACAACCCCGAACAGCCCAACCCGGCCTACGGGCAGGTCCTGGCCACGGTGGACGACTTCCGGAAGATCAAGAAAATCCTGCCGGATCTGGAAAACCACCTGCGGGAGAATTTCCCGGACGCCGAATACAAGCTCAAGGAATTCTTTTACGGCCCGCCGGTGGGGGCCCGCATCGAGGCGCGGTTTTCCGGGCCCGACCCCAAGGTTCTGAGGAACCTTTCCGAGCAGGCCCGGGCCATCATGGCCCAGGACCCGGACGCCATCATCATCCGGGACAACTGGCGCCAGCCCGTGGAAACCATTCTCCCGGTGATTTCCGAGGGCGCGGCGCGGCGCACGGGCGTCACCCGCCCGGACGTCGCCCGGGCCATCCAGGCGTCCTTCACCGGCCGGACGGTGGGCCTGTACCGGGAGGGCGAGGACCTCCTCCCCGTGATCCTGCGCCTGCCCGGGGACGAGAGGGACCGGGTGGAGGACCTCCAGGATGTCCAGGTTTTCGCCCCTGCCGCGGGCAAGCCGGTTCCCCTGGGCCAGGTGGTCACGGAGCTGGCCACCTCCTGGGAAAACCCCATCATCTGGCGGTATGACCGGAAGCCCACCATCTCGGTGTGGTGCGACCCCGGGGACGGCGACGCCAACGGCCTGTTCAGCCGCCTGCGCCCCAGGATCGAGGCCCTGGAGATGGCGCCGGGCTATCAGCTGGAATGGGGCGGCGAATATGAGAAGCAGGTGGAGGCCAACACCGGGCTTTTCAGCATGGTGCCCATGTTCTTCCTCCTCATGGTGCTCACCATTCTGGGCATGTTCAATTCCCTGCGCCAGACCCTCATCATCTTCCTGACCCTGCCCCTGGCCATCGTGGGGGTCACCGGCGCGTTCCTCCTGACGGGGAAGCCCTTTGACTTCAACTGCACCCTGGGGTTCCTGGGGCTTTCCGGCATGCTCATCAAGAACGCCGTGGTGCTCATCGACCAGATCAACCAGGACATCCAGACCGGAAAACGGCGCCATACCGCCATCCTGGATTCCTCGGTCTCCAGGCTCCGGCCGGTGTGCATGGCCTCGGTGACCACCATTTTCGGCATGTTCCCCCTGCTCCCGGACCCGTTTTTCGGGGCCATGAGCCTCACCATCATCGGCGGCCTGGCCTTCGGAACGGTGCTCACCCTGATCATCGTCCCGGTCCTGTTCGCCCTGTTTTACCGGGTAAGGCCCCTGGCGGCGCAATCCGGTGAAAGGGAGGAACCTTCATGATTTTCGGGCGAAAATGGAGGGCCCGGACTTTTTCCGGCTGGAATTTCCTGCTGATGCTGGTTCTCTTGGCAGGGGCTCCGGCCCTGGCCGGACCCGAAACGGCGGGCGATCCGGCGGCCGGCTCCCCGGAGGCCGGCCGCGTCAGCCTGGAGCAGGCGGTCCGCATGGCCCGGGAGCACGGCTACCTGTTCCGGGCGGCCGGCCTGGACCGGGCGGGAGCCCTTCAGGAGCGCCGGGCCGCCCTGGCGGATTTCCTCCCCCGGGTCACGGCGAATTACTCCTGGACCGACCTGGACGAACAGCCCATCATGAAGAGCGGCGGCATGACCATCCCCGTGGCGGACCTCACCCAGTACCATTGGGACGTCACGGTCATTCAGCCGCTTTTCACGGGCTTCGGCCTCACCAGCCGGCTGCGGATGGCCGGCTTGAAGGCCCGGGTCCGGGAGATGGAGCAAAGGCAGGCGGAACTGGACCTGGTCCGGGATGCCAAGGCCGCCTATTTTCAGCTTCTCCTGGCCGGCAAGATCCTCCGGGTGGCGGACCAGGCCGTGGCGGCCCTGGAATCCCAGGAGGAGGATTCCCGAAAATTTTTCGACCAGGAACTCATCCCCTACAACGAGCTGCTCCGGTCCCAGGTGGCTTTGGCCGGCGCGCGCCAGCAGCGGGAACAGGCGGCCGCGGCCCATAAGCTTGCCGAAACGGGCCTGAACCTGCTCATCGGCCAGGAGTCCGGCGCGCCCGTTTTTCCGGAAGACGTGGATTCGGTCCCGGAATCGGATTTCGATCTCCAGGCCATCACCGCCCAGGCCCTCGGGGGCCGTCCCCTGCTCCTGGCGGGCAGGCTGGGCCTGGAAACCCTGGAAAAAGCCGTCACGGCGGCCAGGAGCGCCTATTATCCCAAGGTGGGAGCCTTTGCCTCCTACGAACAGAACGGCAACAACCCGGCCGCCGATGAAAACGATTACTCCAACCGGTACAACTCCGCCGTGGGGATCAAGGCGGAATGGGAAGTTTTCGCCTGGGGAAGAACCCGGGCCGAGGTCGCCAGGGTGCATTTCGACCTGCGGGCCGCCAGGCAGCGGATTCTGGCTCTGGAAGACCTGGTGCGCCTGGAAGTGGAACAGGCATACCGGTCTCTTCTGGTGGCGGTCAGGAATGTGGAGACGTCCTTGCAGGCCCGGGAACAGGCCCGGGAAAACCTGCGCATCACCCGGCTCCAGTACCATGAGCAGGCGGCCACCTCCACGGATGTCTTGAACGCCCTGACCTTCCTGACCCAGGCGGATACGGACTATTATCAGGCGCTCTACGGGGCCATGACCGCCCAGGCCCAACTGGATCGCGCATTGGGAAAGAACCCGGACACGGAAACGCCGGAGGAATGATCCCTTGTCCCGGTTCTCCTGTCCTGGACCTCATTCTCTTGCCCCGTCGGACTATCCACAAGGAGAAAAAACATGAATCTGGACCATGATTCGAAGCTGTTTTTCGCCGAGCCCATGGAGGACATCGTTGTCATCCATTTCAAGAAGAACCTCCTGGGCCAGTTGGCCGAACTGCCCGGCAAGGAGGATTTCCTCCAGTACCTGGAATCCGTGTCCCGGGAGCCAAGGGTGAAGGTGGTGCTCCTTTTGGGCTGCCCGGAAAAGGTCGCCCACCAGGAGGCGGTGGCCTTTTTCAGGAGCCTCACGGGTCCGGGAGCCAATGAATACCGCACCGCCCGGGTTTTCAACGCCGTGAACCAGATCGTCCTCAGCCTGCGGGCCATGCCCCAGTTCGTGATCCACGGGGACTGCGGGGAGATCCAGGCCCCCTTCTTCAACATCAGCCTGGCCTGCGACTACCGGATCATGGGAGACCGGGCCGTCTTGAAATTCACGAGCCCCGAACTGGGCCTCATACCCAAGGGAGGGGGGATTTACTTTCTCCTGGAACATCTGGGAAGGAGCAAGACCTGGGAGATCCTTCTTTCTCCGGAGGGAATCGGCGCGCAAAAGGCCCTGGAGATGGGCCTGGTGGACCGGGTGGTTCCCTCGGCCTTCCTGGAGGAGGAGTCCATCGCCCATGCCAGGCGCCTGGGCAAAATGCCCCTGCACCTCCTCGCCGGCGCCAAGAGCCTCATCAACCTTCCTCCCATGGAGCTTTCCGCGTTCCTGGAAAGGGAGAACCAGGTCCTCACGGAGAACATCATGTCCGAACGCTTCCAGGTTCGTCTGGAGAGGGAGCCCTAGTAGTGCCGGGCAAACCGCCGGTAAATTTCGAGGGTCTCCAGCAAGCGGATTTTCCCGCGCCTCTTGACCTGCCAACCCAGGGTCGCCTGGTGAACGTACCGGAACAGGGGATTGGGGGGCAGGCGGATCAGGAGGCGGAAAAGGGGCTCGAGGGCCGGGAACCACACCATCAGGGGGAACAGCTTCTGGAGGTTGGAGAGGCTGGCACCCTCCTCGTTTTGGATCATGCCTTGATCGTAGATGCTTTTCGACGCGATTCCGCCCCACTCCAGGTCTTCCTCGCGCAACAGGCCCTGTTTCAGGCAGATTTCCGCCAGCTCCGTGCCGGGGTAGGGCTGCACCATGGAACACCAGGCATAATCCGCGCGTATCTCCTGGTTCAGGCGCACGGTTTCCATGGCCTTTTCCACGGTTTCTCCGGGAAGCCCCACCATGTTGAAGGTCTGTATCCGGATCCCCGCTTTTTTTATCATGCCGGCCAATTCCCGGTAATCCTCGTTGAGGAAGGGCTTTTTCAGGATGGTTCTTCGGATATTTTCATCGCCATTTTCTATACCAAAGGCGATCCATTGGCAGTTGGAGTCCTTCAGGGCCTCGATGATTTCAGGGTCCAGAAATCCGGGCGAACTGAGGACGGCGTAGGGGAGCCGGATTTTCCTCGCGTATTCCCGGGCGAAATCCAGCGTCCAGGCCTTGTCCATGGTGAAGATGTCGTCCAGGATTTCCAGGGACCTGAACCCATAGGTCTTGTGGAGATACAACAGTTCCTCCATCAGATGGGAGACGCTTCTCCGCCTGACGTAGGGGCCTTTTCCCCTCACCATTTTTTTGTAGATGTTGTTGTAGCAATAGATGCACCCAAAGGGACAGCCGCGGCTGCTCACGGTGGTTTTGACGGGATAATTCCGCCGGAACCGGTACTCCGAGTAAAGAGGGGTCCGCCTGGGAAACGGGATGTCGTCCAGGTTCACCACCAGGGGGCCGATCTCGTTTTTGAGGATGACCCCGTCCTTTTTGATCCAGAAATTGGGGATTTTTTCCGGGAGACCGCCGCCTTCCATTTCCGCCAAAAATTGAGGCAGGGCCAGGTCGCCCTCGCCCCGGCAGATCGCGTCCAGGGCGGGATGGTGGATCACTTCCGGGAAAAAGGTCGCGTGGGGACCGCCCAGGATCACAACGGGCCTGGGCGTGACGGCGGACCGGGCGATCTCGGCCATTTTCAGCATGGGGAGATGGTTCCCCGTGGTCGCGCTCAAGGCCACGACATGGGGGGCCCATTCAACGATCCGTTTGACCCAGCTCCGGTCTTCCAGGAAAAAGCGGACCTGGTGCCCCTGGCGTTCAAGGATTTCCGCAAGGCCGATGGGACCCAGATTGTCGAACCAGACGTTCTGCACAAAGGCGACACGCATGACATCTCTCGATCAGACCCCTGTCCGGGCGACAGGCCGGTTTTGCGCCCGGAGGGGGGATCATGGAATTTTTCTTGCGGCCTTCATCCCCCTCCGCCCGGCGTCAGCGGGGGCTTCCTCTTGCCCAAAAAAGCGGATTCCGGTGTTTAGCGAAAACGGCGCCGCAAAAGGCGGGCATCTTTCCGATGGTCCAGCTGCCCGGAAGGCGGGAGGAACAACTCCTTTTCCGTGCCACGCATGGAGATTCGCGGGGGGACTCAAAAAAAATAGGCCATGCCCCCGGCAATTGCAAGGGGCCCCGGCTCCGGGCCCGGCACCCTGTTGCAAAAGCGCTCCTATTCCTTTCTCTCCAAAAGATAAAAATTGAAGGAGGCTTCGGGGTTGATCCGAACGGCCAGCCATTTCCAGGGATATTGGGTCCGGCTCACCCATTGGACCGTATAAGGGCTGTCCGGGCCGGTCAGGTTCCTGAAAAATCGGCATTCCTTGTCATTGCCCGCCTTGCAGAAGCTTGACCCATAGGAATCCGAATAGAACAGGTGCGTGGGGAGGTCCGTCAGGATGTCCTCCGAGGGGGCGTTGGGGTCCCAGCCCTGGTTGGCCGTGTCACAATGGCTGACAAGGCGTTTGCAATCTTCGGGAATTTTTTTCAGGTTCATCTGCAGATTGCCGACCATGCCTATCAACGCGGGGCTCTGGTACAGGGAAAGCCCCATCAGCAGCAAGACCAGCACGAACACCCCCCTTCCCAGGATTTTTCGCGTCCGTTTCAACAGGAATACGGGGGCCACGGAGGCCACGGGCACGAACGGAATGAGAAAAGAAAAACCCAAGGGGACGATGACCGCGATATGAAGGGCAAGATACACCGCGCAGGCAATCATCCAGGAGGCCGCCCATTTGGGAGGAACCGCCCGCAACCCCAGGGCGGCGAGGGTTAAAAGGTAGTGCAAGGGGCCCAGGGCAAAGGGAAGAAGGAACGTGAACGGGAAAGCGATCCTCCCGTAGGGAAAGGCCAGGAAGCTTTCCGTGGCCCGGAAAAGGGTCGGGGCGGAAAGGGCGTGGCAATCCTGCCGGAACTCCTCCAGGGAGAAATCCTTCAGCGCTTCCCAGGCCGGCAGGAAAAGGAAAAAGAGGAACAGGAAGCATAGGGGGGCAAACCACCGGGTCCCGGGACCAACGGCCAGGCCCCACGGAATACGCCGGAGCCTCATGCCGGATTGGGAAAGACCCATGGATGCGAAGGCCAGCCAGATCACGGCTGGCATGGGATTGAAATTCGTGGCTGCGGCCGTCGCGGCGGCAAGGGCGCAGACCCCGTTATAAATCGCGCTTTCCGGGTTTTTCATGACCCGGAAACCCGCCCAGAGGGCCACCAGGATTTCGGCCACCAGGAGGCTTTCCGTTTTCACAAAGGCGTAGGACAGGAGAGTCAGGGGGCAGAACGCAAAGAAGAAGGCGGCCAAAAGGGCCCATCGGTCCTCCATCCAGTCCCGGGCCGCCACGAAAAGGAGGAGGATGTTGGCGCTGCAAAGCCCCAGGTTGATCAGCCGGCCCGCAAGGAAGAGATTGGAGGTCTTGAGGGGCAGGAACCAGCTGAAGACCCAGAGCATGGTTTCATAAAGCATGAAGGGAAAAGGGGGATACTTCTGAAAGGGATATCCGATTCCTTTTTCCAGATGAAAAAAGGCCGGAATGAGGATGTCGCCCTCGTCCGGCAACAACAGGGGCAGGGAACGGATATAGCCCACGGCAAGTTTGGCGGAGAAGAGGACCAGCAGGCTGAGGGCGAGGAAGGTGAAAAGATTTTTCAGGGTCCTTTCATGATCTTCCAGGCCCCAGTTTCGCGGGCTCAAGCCTTTCCATACTCCCATGCGGTCATCCCCCCTTCACCGGCCGTGGCCGTGGCCGCGCCCGGTGCCGTGACCGGAGTCCCGAATCCTCCGCGAACCGCCGGACCAGGGAGCCGATGACCATTTCGCCCTTGTTGCGGTACCGGCCGGACAGGGCCCGGGCGAAATAGGCCAGGAATCTGGCGGGATGGTGGACCAGCTTCCTTAGGAAGAACTCCAGGTACATGGATGTCCGCGCCCTTTGCAGGCGCGGGTAGTCCGGCCGCCAGGAAGGGGACCAGGAGAGTCCCTCGTATTCCGGCACAGGCCCCAGCGTCCCCTCGCAGGCGGAGCCGGGCACCGGGGCCATGATGAACAGGGAAACATCGTCCAGTCCCCGGGCCACCAGACGCCGGATAAGGCCCCGTGTCATGCCCCGGTCCTCGCCGGTTTCGCCGGGAAAACCCAGGATGAAGCAGGCCTGGGTTCCCAGTCCCAGGCGGCTGGCGATCCTTACCATGTCCAGGAGATGGGGGACATCCACCTGTTTTTTCATGAGGGCCCGGACCCGGGGCGAGCCGCTTTCCGGAGAGAAGCTGACGTGGCGCACCCCTCCCTTGGCCATGGTTTCGAGGAGGGATCCGGAAACATCGTCGGATCGTATGCCCGAGCACAGGCAGAAGCCGGGGCAAGGGGAGAGGCGGGCTGTGGCGCGAAACAGGCTTGCGGCCCGTTCCCGGGATGCGGTGCAGTTGTCATCCTGCACGTGGAAGTCCTGGACCCCGTAGCGCCTCTGCATGGCCCGCACCTCGTCCGCCACCTTGTCCGGGTCCCGGGGCCGCCATTTTCCGCCCCCCAGAAAGGGAGCTGCGCAGAAGGCGCATGAGTGGGGGCATCCCCGGGAGGTGACGAGGGGAAGGTAGGGGCCGCAAAGGGGGCCATGGGCCCTCCCCGCCTCGTAATAAGGCTCCAGGCGGATGAGGTCGTAGGCCGGATGGGCCAGGGAATCCGGGTCCGCCACCGGCGCGGCCCGGATCACCCGCCCCGGGAGCCGCCGCCCGGCCTTCATCGTATCCAGAAGCGCGGGCAGGGCCTCTTCCCCCTCTCCCACCACCACATGGTCCGCCCCGGCGTTCACAAAGGCCTCGGGGCAGGTGGAGGCAAAAGGACCGCCCACCACCACCGGGATGCCCAGGGAGCGAACCCGGGCCATGAGCTGGCGGGCAAAGGTGAAGCCCAGGCCCGAATGCACGGAGATGCCCACCAGGTCTGCGTCCCGGGGGATGGCCGCGGCGGTCTCCTCCGGGGTCATCCCCTGGAGGATGTATCCGGAAAGCCAGGGCCGCCGGGATTCATGGGCTGCGCCAAAGGCGTCCACCACATCCACCTCGTGCCCCTGGGCCCGGACGGCTGCGGCCACGTACAACAGCCCCACGGGAATGGAGGGGATGTGGCCGAAGAGGTCCTTTTCGTGCCCGATGAGGGGCGGATTCACGAGAGCTGCCTTCATGGGCTTTTCCTGCACGCGGCCACCATGCGCATGGCCCAGGGCCCCGAGCCGTTGGCCCGGAAGGGGAAAAGCGCGTTGGCCACCGTGGAGACGCCCCGGGAAAGGCTCAGGTTGAAATAGGAAAGCCGGACCTCCCCGAAGATCGGGCTCAAAAGGGCCCGGAGGCGGCCGGGCCAGTTCCACCGGAGCGCGTCCCGTTCCTCGGGAGGAAGGAGGTGGGCCAGGAGCATCCCGGGGTTCAACAGGTTGGGTTCGATGGCCACGTACAGCCCGCCCGGTGCCAGCACCCGGCGGATTTCCCGGATGACCCGGCCTGGCTCGTCCAGGTGGTGGAGGACGTCCAGGGAAAACACGCAGGAAAACGCGGCATCGGGAAGGGGCAGGCTTCGGGCATCGGCGCAGGCCGCCAGAGTCCCCGCCGGGAACCCGGATTTCCCCGCCCCGGCCGAGAGCATGAAAAAGGAGCCATCCACCCCCAGGACCACGGGAAAGCGTTTGGCGAGCAGGGAATGGTAAAAAAACGTGCCGCACCCCAGGTCCAGGACCGGCCCAGGAGGCAGGGCGCCCCAGGCGTCCAGGCTGTTTTCCAGCACAGCGTCCAGTTGACGGAAAAGACCGGTCTGGCGGCTCATGCCAGGGGGATCGTATCGCTGGCCGAATCCGCAGCCAAGGCCCCGGGCGGGCCGCTTTTCCCTGGCCAGGGCGTCAAAATGGGCTCTTGTCTCCCGCGCGTTCAAGCCGGGCCGCCTTCCGGAAAATGGGTCGTGAAAAGGAAAGAATACGGCCTTGCCCGGGAGCCGCACAAGGCTTTTCCCCGCCAGGACAAATACCCGGCCTGGATGCGGCACGGTCCCCAATGCGGCGTCCCTGGACTCGGCAAAGCCTTCAGGAATGAGTCCTGGTGAACCTGGAGGCGAGGCTGCGCAAACGGAGACGTACGGCCCTGCGCGCCACGAGTTCGCCTTTCACCGTGCCCTTTCCCCGGGCCACGTTCACCAGGTGCATGAGCATCCTGCCGGGAAACCATCTCAACTTGGCGAGGAAAAAGGCGGTCAGGATCCGGCGGCGCCATTGGGCCAGGTCCTCAAAGTCCTCCCTCCACCTGGGGGTGACGCACATGCCGTCGTAATCCACCGGGGGAAAGAGCTCGGCCGCCTTGGCCCCGGGCAGGGGAGTCATAATGAACACGGCGAATTCGTCCACCCCGGCCCGGGTCATCCTCCGGACCAGTCGGAGGGTCATCATGCGGTCCTGGTCGGTTTCTCCGGGGTAGCCGATGATGAAGCTCGCCGCCGTGTTCAGGCCCAGGGCCTTGGCCCGGGCCACCAGGTCGAACATGTGCTGGAAATCCATCTTCTTGTTCATGAGGCCAAGCATCCGTTGGGAGCCCGACTCCGGTGCCAACGAAAGATAGTGGAGACCGGAGGCGGCCAGGATGTCCAGGTCCTCCGGGCGGATGGTCTCCCCCTTGATGCCGCAGGGAAGGCTGTAGGTGACCGGGAGCCCGGCCGCAAGGATGCCCTGGGCGATTTCCAGGGCCCGCTTCCGGTTCACGGTGTAGTTGGCGTCCTGGATGTGGAAGTCGGTTACGCCCAGGGTCCGGTGGAAATGGGCCATTTCCTCCACCACGCCGGCCGCGCTCCGGGCCCTCCACCGGCGTCCCGACAGGGCGGGGCTCGCGCAGAAGTTGCAGCCGTAGGGGCATCCCCTGGAGGTGATCATGTCCAGGTAGGGGCCCACCAGGGGGCCGTGGGCGTCCCCGAACTCCCAGTAGGCCGGAAGGTCGAGGAGGTCGTAGGCGGGAAAGGGGAGGGCGTCCAGGTCCCGGATGGGGACCGGCGGGCCGTTGTCGAAATCCTTCCCCACCAGGCCCGGAATTTGGGACAACCGTTCCGGGGAGCCCAGGGCCTTAGCCAGGGCGGGCAGCACCCGTTCGCCTTCTCCTCGCACCGCGAAGTCCGCCCCTGCGGCAATAAATTCCGGCGCGACGATGGTGGCGTGATCCCCGCCCACCACCACCGGGGCCGGGTACCGTTCCTTGATCCTGGCGATGAGGTGGACCACCATGGAATGCTGCACCCCGAACAGGCAGGAAATTCCGATCAGGGAAGCGTCCCCGGGAATCCGGTCCAGGAGGGCCTCTCCCCAAAGGCCGCGCAGGGACAGGTTTCGGGAGAACCCGGCCTGGCTTTCCCGGGCCTCGGCAAAGCAGTCCACCACCTCCACGGATATCCCCGCAGCCCGGAGGGAGGCGGCCAGGTACAGGAGGCTCACGGGCTGGAACGGGACATGGCCCATGAAGTCGTTGACCTGGCCCACCAGGGGAGGATTGATCAGGACGACCTTCATGGCGTCGCCTGCCCGGATTCCACCCGGCCGTACCGGGGACGGGACGACAGGATTTTTTTCAACTTCTCCTCCCTGGAAGGGGGACGGTCCATGTCGCCGAGCCACTGGGACAGGTCCATGGCCTGGCGGATGCTGTGGTCCATGTTGTTGTAGGAAAACGTGGCCGAACGCCCGGTCAGGTACAGGTTGGAAATGCCGGAAAGCCTGGCCAGGCAACGGCGCAGCTCGGCCGGATAGTTTTTGGTGTACACCGGATAGCTGTTTTCCACCACCCGGGATTGCCGGTCCACCACCTCGTCTCCGTGGGAAATGATTCCCAGGCGCACGAGGTCGTCTGTGACCGCCACGGTTTCCTCCTCCAGGTCCCTTTCCGTTGACCCTTCCCGTGGGGCCGTCACCTCTACACAGATCGTGGCCCACCCCTCCCTCTCCCGGGGATGGAAGTTGGCCGGAAAGGTCACGCGCAACGCCCGGAATTCCTGTTCCGGAACGTACATCCACTGGTCGTGGACCCTGGGGGGATGTTTCACGGTCAGGAAGTGGAAGGAGGTGTTCAGGAAGCCCAGGCCGGACCCGCCTCCGCCTGCCATTTCAAAGAGCGGGCCCAGGGGGCCGGTCCAGACGACATTGCCGGGGGAAAGCCTTTCACCCGAGGAAAGGGTGAGTCCGGTTATCCGGCCGGCCTCCATGTCGAGCCCGGTCACGGCGGAGCCCGTCATCACCGTGGCCCTTCCGGACGTGGCCAGGCGGTGGGCCACCCTGTCGGAAAAAGCCTGGATGCCGCCCTCAACAGGATAGGCGAACCGCATTTCCCGTTTGGGGCTCAGGAGCCTGGAAATCAGGTAGTGCAGGCTGTCCGTGTCGGGTTTCTTGTCGATGATGGCCCGGTCAATGCTGGCCCTGGCCCAGTCAGGATGCAGGTCCCTCCCCGGGCTGCGGAAAAACTTTTCGGTGAACGGTTTGAAGAAAATCCCGTACAGGGTGGCGCCGTAGCGGCTCTTCACGTATTCCTCGTAATTGTCCACCGGTTTTCTGGACCGGCCCAGAAGCTCCAGGCCCACCCGTACGACATGGCTTACCGGCATGTCCTTGAAGATCCGGCGGGTCAGGGGCCAGGGCTGCGCCCTGCCGTAAAGGCGGATGGAGGTCTTTCTCTCCAGGTGCTGCAGGTTGTCCCCCAGGATATCTTCGATGTAGGCGAGAACCTCGGGATCATGCGTGTAAAACCTGTGGGGACCCAGGTCGTGCATCTGTCCGTTGATGGGGATGCTCCGGGCCAGGCCCCCCACCCGGGATTCCTTTTCCACCAGCACCACCCGGGCGCCCATGCGGCAGAGGTGATCGGCCAGGGTGAGCCCGGCAATGCCCCCGCCCACCACGGTCAGGTTGTCGTGCGCCAGCGCCATTCAGTCCTTTTCTCCCACGGCGATCAGGGAAAGTCCCGTGGGAATCCGGACAAAAGCTTCCAAAGCCCTTGCCAGGGGGAGAATCCCTGCGTAAATTCTGTTCTGGGACGTGCTGAAATCCTTGCGTTTCAAGACCTTGAACCGCCACCACCAGCCCGCGGCCCCCAGGAGGTTGAAGGGGCGCACCTGGCAACGGAACCCGGCGAGGCTCATCAATCTTTCCAGATCCCGGCGGCGGTAGCGCCGGAAATGGCCGAACTCCTCATCCAGGGGGCCGAAGAGGCAGGGGTGCGCCGGAACGAGGACCAGGGCATTTCCTCCGGGAGCCAGTGCCCCGTACAGGTTTTTCAGGAACCCCAGGTCGTCGGAGACGTGCTCCAGGACGTTCAGGCAAAGGACGGTGGCGAAAGGCGCGCCGGGCAGGCCGCCCAGCCAGGTTTGGGTGGCGTCCGCCTCCAGCATGGAAAAGCCCTCGCGGTCTCCCAGCATCTGCGACAGGCGTTCGGCTGCGGCCTTGTCGCAATCCAGGCCGGTCACCGCCCATCCCCCATCCAGAAGAAGCCGGGTCACGATCCCCGGGCCTGATCCGATCTCCAGCACCGGCGACCGGAGGTGGGGCCGCAACAGGTCCAGCATCCAGCGATAATAGGCGGGCGGCACGGTGTCGTACACGGCCAGGAATCGGTCAAGGTTCATCATGTTCGCCCTGGGGCCTCCTCGCGCCGGCCTCGGCCTCCCGGGTGGCGGGACGGAACCCTTCGGGAAGATTTTCAGCCGGGGATGGGCGAGGGCCGTTGATACGGGAACCTGCCGGCAGGGCAGGCGTGGTTGCCCTGGAGGTCTGGACACTACACTTTCCCCGCCCCGTCCGCAACCGGGCATGGGGAGTTCCTGCCTGGCGCGGTCATGGACGCCGGCCCGCATGGACCCTTTCCGGCCGCTGTTTTCCTTCATCCCTTTTCCCAGGAAATCCTCCCCTGCGCACGAGGGGGAGCAGGCCGGACACCTTGTTCCCGGATACAATGCGCCTTGCGGGTAGCACCTTGTTTTGATAATGTATTTCTTCAAATAAAATACACAGGGCTGGACTTTCAAATCTCTATCTTTCCCCTGAGGCCGGATGCATTCTATCGTGAACGAAACCACAAACAAGGCAGGAACGCCTTTGTCCAGGTTGTACCGTCTCCTGTTTCCTTTTTTTTCCACTTGGCTGGTGGCCGCTTACATCCATTTGTGCATGATTTTCGCCCTGTTCGTTCCCGTCAACAACAATATCAAACGAAACGCCCTTTTCCTTGTTGTTGTCTTGTTGGAGATGGTTTTTACCCGCCGTTTCATCCGAATGCATCCTGAGAGCCTTTTTCACCGGAAAAAGGCTCTCAGAATCCTGACCTATGCGGGCAACATCGGTCTTTGGGCCATGTTTTTCCTGGTGTGGGTGGATTTTGTCCATTACACGCTGGCCTTCACTCCGGCCTTGAGGTTTTACGGCGCCTATTTTTTCCTCCTGACCGTCGTCCTCTGGCGATCCATGGGGATGTACACGGTGGCGGCGATTCTCCTGTGGGCTGGTCTTTATTATGCGCTCACGGTCCGGCGGGGCAGGTTCCGCATCATCACCTCCTTTGCGCCCTATTTCCTCATCACCTACCTTTTTTTCCTCCACCAGTGGCACCTTGGGGGCACGGGTTGGGCGTCCACCGAAAGCATCGCCCGGCAGCCGGGGGTGGAGAAGGTGATGGACAGCCGGGAGCTTTCGGAAGCCCTGGAGGCCCAGACCGACCCCTGGGCCGATATCCTCGTGATTCCCGGGCTGGATGTCCGGAGCATTCCCCGGAAAAAGATCCACGTGAGGAACCGGCCCCGCGATGTCTGGTACGAGCCGGGAGACAACTCGGTTTTTCTCGTCTACGGTGCGACCTATAACGTGGGCGATTACTACCCCGTGATCGTCAAGAAGAACCTCTCCACCGGCAAGATCCAATGGATCCTGTCCAAGAGCAACATCCGAATCCTGGACCACTCGGGCGACGTCATTTCTTTCGGCCCCTGGACCCATCCTTACATCTACCAGGTGTCCAAGGAAAACCTGCAGGTTGTAAAAAAGATCGAAAGACAGGTCTCCGTTCCCGATATCCGGTGGGAGCCGAATTGCGTGTTGCCGGACTTCGAGAAAGACAAAATCTATGTGAGCATAGATTATTGGCCATCCATCCTGACCTATGACCTGGACACTGGCGAGCTTGTGGACAGCGTGGAATTGGTCTCCAAGGGGCTGGTCATCACGGGGGGGTTTGTCTGGAACCTGGTCCAGTCCCATGCCTCCCGCCGACTCTATTCCATCAACGCGCCGGGCCCCGGCGACCTGGCGGAAGTGGACCCGGACACCATGGAGATCACGAACCAAATGGATTTCGGGGACCTCATAGGAACCGGCCTTTTCCTGGACCAGACAGACCAGAAACTGTACTACCAGTCCGGTTTTTTCAACTCCCTGTACAAGGTGGACCTGAAAACCTTCACGATGGAACGCGAGTACAAGGGGGAATTCCATGTCCGGCGCCTTGGCCTGGACCGTGAACGCAACGTGATGTACCTGTTGGGATACGTGAGCGGCAAGGTAACCGCCCTGGACCTTGATTCCGGGAAACACCTCTGGAAGGTTCCCGTGGGCGGCAGGCCCCACGGCCTGGATCTCCAGGGCCAGACCCTGTGGGTGCACTCCATGGCCGGGGTGTTCCGGCTGGATCTCGACACCATCTGGAAGGAAAAAGGGTTCGCCGGGACCCGTTATGACCTGGCCGGGCAGACCCATGCCCCGGGCAGCGGGGAGTGAAGGCCTCCATGGACACCGTGAACGATCCCATCTCCCATCCGTCCGGCGGCCCTTTGGAAGCCCCGGCGCCATCCCCTGGGCCCGATGGGCTCCGGCTGGTCCTGGTCCTCTATTTCATGGCGGTGGGCTATGCCCTGCTTTCGGTCTGCCTGTTCCGCATCCTGTGCTTCACATGGTCCAGCACCGCCTTTTTCATGCTCTACGTCTGTTTCGGGATGCCCCTGGGCGCCCTGTGGGCCCGGAGGCGGCCCGAGGGAAGCCTTTTCCTTCCCCTGGCCATGATCTTTTTTCTGGTGCTCCTGTTCCCGGTCCTGGGCTGGATTTCCACCCGGGGGCCCTTTCCCGTGGTGAAGGGGATCATGGGCACCATGTCCATCCGGGATCTCTGGTTCCAGCTCATCTACCAGACCTTGGCCACGAGCCCCTTTTTCATTGCCTGGGGGGCTGCGGAATACGCGGGCTACACAGCCGCCATCCAAAGCGGAAAAATCAGCCGGAGCTTCTATCTGATCTTCGCGTGGGGGCTGGCTTCGGCCCTGGTGCTGGGCGTCCTGTCCGTTCCCCGGGCCGGCTGGCTCGCCACCCTGGTCCTGGCCGGGGCCATGGGCTGGGCGGCCTGGGTCCTGTACAGGGGCCGGGAGAAGAGCCTGGTCGCGGTTCTCGGCATTCTGGTTCTGACGGCGGGCTTTTTCCTGGTCCGACCCCTGGAGGACTCCTACATCCGGAGGATCTACCCCCAGGCCGCGCCCCTGGGGGTAGGCAATGTTCTGGATGGGAATTTTTATCTCCAGGCCAGCGATCCCTACTCCCCGAAAACGGCCCGGGTCATCAAGGCCCTGTGGACCCCGTACAATCATCTTTCCTTTGTGGGATTTGAAGGCAAAACCGCCCCGGTCTTCGGATGCAGCAACGGCGTGATGCTCTGGACCGTGTTCCCGGACGGGTACAATTCCCATTTCTTCGAGAAAGCGATTTTCGACCTGATACCCCCCAAGGCGGACATCTGCATCCTGGGGGCGGGGGGTGGGCCCCAGGTCCAACTGGCCCTGGCCAGGGACCCCAGGAGCGTGGTGGCCGTGGACATCATCCCCGAGGTGCTGGACCTGATGAAGGGGGAACTGGCCTGGGCCAACGGCGGAGTGTACCGCTCACCCCTGGTCCGGACGGTTGGCGCGGACGGCCGGAAATACATCGAGACCAGCGGGAAGAAATTTGATTTCATCCTCCTGCCCTACACGGAATATTGGGCGGCCATGCTCCGGTCCCTTTTCGAGCCCTCCCACAGCCTCCATACCCTGGAGGCGTTCCAGGCCATGAAAGCGGCCCTGAAACCGGACGGATTCCTGGTCATCCTCAAAGGGTTGGACCAGAACGGGAAGCTATACGAATCTTACGCCAGGACCCTTGTGGAAGCCGGGTTCCACGTCACGGGGATGGACCAGCCGCGCCAGGAGGGCAACGAGGCGTTCGCCCTGCTGGCCTCGCCCGGTCCGCGCACGTTCCGGTTCTCCCCGGATGCCGTGTTCCATTTCGCGGCCAACGGATGGTTTCGTTCGGATTTTTCCCCGGACGAGCCGCCTGGAGGGAGGGTGATCCGGGATGATTCTCCCTGGACCTGGGGCATCCAGGGCCTCTTTCTCCCGCCCGGCCCCCTGAAAATCAGCCTGCTCGCCGTGGGATTCGCCGGACTTTTGGGGGTTTTTGCCTGCCTGTTTTTCGGGATGAGGGCCCGGCGTCCCGGGGAGAGCCGCCTGGGGATGCTCTTTTTCCTCCTGGCGGGAATGGCGGTGGGAGCCAATGCCATCTACCTGGAAAACGGCGTCATCTTCTGGCTGGTGAGGCACCTGACCAACCCCCTTTCCGCGTTTTTTCTGGGCGCCACGGGATTTCTCCTCCTTTGGGGGCTTTCCAGTCTGGCCCTGCACCGGAAGGGGCTGGTGGTCCTGGTCCTTCTTCTGGGGTTGGCGGGAGTGGCGGCCTTTTTGCTTTCTCATCCCGGCGGCCTGTTTTTGGGAATGGGCATGATGGCCCTGGGCACTGGATTGCTCTTTCCTCTCCTGGTGCTCCGTTTTCCCGCCCGCTTGATCCACTTTTTCGTGGCGGACGCCCTGGGAGGCCTCGCCGGCGGAATCCTGGGGATCTGGATGCCGGTCCTTTCCGGATACGGGGGTTATTACTCCCTGCTTCCCTGGATCTGGGCCCTCACGGTGGCCCTTTCCGTGGCGGCCCTGGCCCTGGGCAGGAGGGATGAGCGCAGGGCGGTGGCAGCCTCCTGACCGGGCCGCCCGGATGGGGCCGGGAAAGACGCGAAGGTGGGGGGTGATTCTTGCGCTCCGGCCAGGTCGCCCCTATATTTAAAAAGGAAACTTCCTGTTCCTTTTAGGAATCCGCCATGAAGATCACCCGAAGATGCTTTCTTTGCCTTGCCGCAGGAGTCCTGGGCGGCTGCTCCCAGGGCGATGACACCATCAGTGAGCTTTACGCGGAACTTTCCTCCGAGCGGACCTTTGACACCTCCAGCCTGACCCGTGATGATGCCTCCCTGTACACGGAGGCAAGGCAAAGGACCGCAAGGGAAAACCCCCATCGCAAGGTCGTCCCTCACCCCGCGATGTATGGCAAAAAGCTGTCCGGGCAGCGGGTGCGATGCGAGCTTTGCCCCCATTTCTGCGAACTGGATGAATCCGACAGGGGCATCTGCAACACCCGGATCAACCAGGGCGGCGACCTTTACACCCTGGCCTACGGGCTGGCAAACCCCGGGGCCCACCCCACCAACGTCAAGGAGATCCCCCTGCATCTCCAGGGGCCTGACAAGCCCATGGTATCCATCGGCCTGGTGGGCTGCGGTCTTCGTTGCGACCAATGCCTGTTCGGGGACGTGATTTTTTCCAGGCCCGAGGAGTTGGGCGCCCGGACTTTTACCCCGGAAGAGGTCGCCCGGTTCACGGCGGATGCGGGCAGCCCGTGCATCATTTATACGAACAGCGAGCCCACCAACAATTTCGAATTCACCCTGGACACCGCGAAGGCCGCCAGGAAACTGGGGCTGTACAATATTCTTTCCACCGCCGGATACGTCAATGTCCCTCCGTTGAAGGAACTGGTTCCGTACATGGACGGGAGCTTTCTTGGGTGGAAGGGTTTTTCGGAAGCCAGTTACGGGAAGCTGACCCAGGGGTCCCTGGAGCCCGTGAAGCAGGCGGCCCTGGTCCTGAGGGACGGCGGGGTGCTGCTGGAGCATTACTTCCTGATGATCCCGACCATGAACGACCGGGAGGAGGAGATAAGGGCCTTTGCCACCTGGATCCACCGGAACTTCGGGCCTTATTCCCTGGTCTGTTTTTCCCGGTTCTACCCCACGTTCCGCCTGCGGAATTTGCCGCCGACGCCCATGGAAACGTTGAAAAAGGCCAAGGAAATTTCGGAATCCTGCGGCCTCAAGAACGTAAATATTTACCTGGGAAGCTATTTCGGATACGACAATATCTTTTCGGAACCGGATTTCACTGCCGCAACCTATTGCCCCTATTGTGGAAAATTGTTGTTGAAATACAATGTCGGGCTTTCGTCGGTTTACCTTGTAAATAATTTGGAGGGCTATCATTGCAAATTCTGCGGCAAACCCTTCCCTGGTACATTGAGATTGATGTCAACCTGACGCAGACTCCATGAAAATCCCTACCAAACGGATCACTTGGGTAACCGCCTTTTTTTACGGGATGTTCACCGTCACGGGGCAGGTGCTTGTTCTCCGGGAATGGATGGGCCTGTCTCCGGACAGTGAGCTGTCCATCGCCCTGGGAATGGCTTTTTTCCTGTTGTGGCTCTTTGCGGGCAATTCCCTTTCCTCCCGGTACCTTTCCGGAAGACCGGATGCGGCCGTAGCCCTTCCCGTTGCCCTGGCCCTGGCCGCCTTCCTGCTCCCGGCTACCCTGTTCGCGGTTTCCTGCGCCAAGACCCTCATGGGCCTGTCGCCCTTCGTGACCCTTTCCTTTGGCCAGCTTCTCGTGTTTGCCGCCCTGGCTTTCGGGCCTTTGGGCATCGCCGTGGGTCTGGTGTTCCCCCTCCTGCTTGAGGGGCCCCGGGCGCATGGGGGGGAAACGGGGATCTACGCCGTTTACATGATGGAGTCCCTGGGAAGCGGCGCAGGAACCCTTTGCGTAATCCTTCTCATCAGCCCCTTGTTGCCGCCCGTTTCCCTGGCCCTGATCCTTTCCGCCCTGCTCCTGGCGCCGGGCCTGATCCTTCAGGGGGCCGGGGCGGGCCCGCCTGCAAGGAGAGGGCGCCGCCTCGTGGCGGGGGGGCTCATGGCCATGTTTATCCTGCTGGCGGTTACAGGCTGGGCGGATGGCCTGACCCGGCAGGTGCGCTGGGGGAACAGGCCGGATGTCCGGGGGGAAAATTCCCGGTATGGCCCGGTGGAGGTCGTGAAAATCGGGGATACGAAGAGCGTGTATGTCAATTCCCGGATGGTCTACAATGATTATCATTATGACAATATGGATTATCTGTACGAAATCGCCAGGCAGGAGAAACAAGCGCCGGAAAATGTGCTCATCCTGGGGAGCTATGCGAACGAATGGCCGCCTGATGACGAGCCGGTCAACGTGGATTTCATCATCAACGATGAGGTTTTGGCAAAAACCCTTGCCGGAGGCTTGAACAATAGGGAAGTCAGCTCAAACGCCCGTATTCATGTGAGCGATCCGCACCGACACATCCTGGAGACGGAAAAACGCTACGATGTGATCCTGCTGACCATGAATCAGCCCCTCAGGCTGTCCACCAATGTCTTCCTGTCCGTTCCCTTTTTCGAGCAGCTCAAGGGGATTCTGGTCGAAGATGGCCTGTTGGTGATCCAGGTGGCCTCGACCCGGCATTTTGTCAGCCGTCAGCGCCTGAAATTTCTGGCCTGCATCCAAAAATCCCTCTCCCTGGTCTTCCCTTCCGTCCGGGCCATGCCGGGTCATACGGCGGTCTTCTTTGCCCGGCAAGGGGCTGTAGCTGTTGTGGCTGTTGTGGCAGAAACGGGCGGGGAGCCCGAGGGTGGGGACGCCATGGAATATCTCTACAGGATGCATGACCCCGCCCTGGCAGGGGCCTTTACGAGCCATTTGTCCGAACTGGGAGACGAGGTGGCTGCGAATTACGGATTCCGGCCCACGGCCTATCTGTATGATTGGCTCGCAAGACTGTTTGCCGAAAGCAATCCGCTTCGGCACGTGGTGCAGAATATTTTCCAGATGAAAAAAATCTTGCTGTTTTTCCTCCCGGCAGTGGTCTTGCTGATGATTTTCTCCGTATCGAAGTTTTTCGATTCCAACCTGTCTCTTGTCCTGGGCGTTTCCGCTATCATCGGATTTTTATCTTTTTCCTATGAACTCCTTGTTCTTTTTGCGTTTTCGGTCATTCACGGCGAGCTTTATCATTCCCTTGGCGTCATCACGGGCACCTTCATGCTGGGGCTTGCCCTGGGCAGCGGTCTTTTTCGCGCCCGGGCTCCGGCCCGGCCCGCCCGGAGCCTGACCCTGGCCCTGGCCCTTTTCGCCGCGATTTCCCTGGCCCTGTATTCCCTTCTGGCCCTGGGCCTTTCCTCTCCTCTTGTCCTTTATCCGCTGTCCGGAATCGCCGGGGTCCTCACCGGAGCGTCCTTTCCCCTGCTCGTGTCTCTTGCCTTGCGGTCCCGGCCGGCCGATGCCTCCGTGCCGGGCCGGGTCTATGCCATGGATCTCCTGGGCGCGGCTGCTGCGGCCCTGGTCGTGGGTCCCATGGGGCTGGCCGTGCTGGGCGTGCAGGCATCCGGCCTTTGGCTGGCCTTGCTGGCGGCTTCGGGGTGCCTCCTGATCCTCCTGCGTTTCCCCTTGGGGAAAAGCGGATAGGAACGGTCCCCCAAAGCCGGGCAGGGGGGCGGGAAACCGGCTGCGCCGCCGGGGGAATCCAACCCGGGCCGCTCCCGGGCTACTGCCTTGGCCGGGCCGGGGCGGGGGGCGGGGTCCGGCTGGCCTGCTCCAGGCCCTGGACCAGGCTGCTGGCCCCCAGGATGGCCGCCGCGCCCTCCAGGCTGTTCCCCTGGCCCTGGACCAGGACGCTGGGGACCTTCACGATGTCCGGGTTGGCCACGGCGGCGTCCAGGACCTTTTCCAGCACGGAAAGCTGCATGACCTTGTCCTGGCCCAAAACCTCCACCTGGGCCTTCTGGCCCGTGGCCACCTCGATCAACCTCAGCTTCTCGCCCTCGCCTTTCAGCTTTTCCGCCAGCTTGTCCTTTTCCGCCACCATGACCCGGATCTCGGCGGACACCAGCTCGGGCTGCTGGTCCGCCGTGGCCCGGGCCTTTTCCGTCTCGATGCGCTGGTCCTGTGCGTCCTTTTCCCGCTTGTAGGTCTCCCGGAGCTGCTGGGCCAGCTGTTCCCGGAGGCGGGCCACCAAAAGTTCCGGCGGCACCACGCTGTCCACCAGGCGCACGTCCTTGATGGTGACCCCGGCCTTCTTGCCCTCGGGGATCACCGCCTCCTCGATCTTGTCCTCCACGTCGGCCCGGTTCTCGTCGATCAGGGAGAGCACTTTTTCCCCGGCGCAGATGTTCCTCACCACCGACCGGATGGAGGGGGTGACCACCTTGTCCTCGGCGCTTTCCACGCTCCCCACCGAGGCCACCAGGATGGGGGCGTCGCCGGGCTCCACCTGGACCTGAACGCGCAGTTCCTGGGGCACGAGCCAGCCTTCCATGCGGGTGAAGATGGCTGCGTCAGCCGCGTCCTCGGGCACGACAATCTGCTCGGCGCGCTCCTTCTGGGTGATCCTGCCGTCCTGGGTCACCTGGAGGTCGATGTACCGGCGCTCGTATCCGCCCTTGTAGTTCCAGGTCTGGACCCGGGTGTCCACCAGGGTCACGTTGTACGCCACCCGGTTCAAGTAGTACCGGCCCGGGTTGATGGGGTCCACCCAGATGCCCGCCGAGCCCTTCTTCATCAGGGGCACCACCAGGCGTCCGGCCAGTTCCTTGGGAAGAGCGGCCATTTCAGGCTCGGGCGTTTCCTGGACATTGGACTTCACCACCCCCACAAAGCCCGCCGGGATGTCCAGGGCGTCCTGGAGTTCCACGTCAAAGAGGTAGCGGTTTATGCGGTACTTGCCCGGGGGCAGCACGGTGAGCTGGGGGCCCTTCCGGCCGTTGTTGGTGAGGAAGAACTGAGCGTCCATCATGTGGGCCTTGGCCTTTTCGTCCCACCGGGGGGCCAGGTACTGGCCCTGGTCCAGGGGGACGCCGTCCTTGGCGGTAAGGAACCCGTACTTGCCCTCGGGGATGTTGATGATGGATTTTTCCTCCACATCGTTCAAGACGTTCAGGAACAGGCGGAAGTGGAAGCCCGGGGGCAGGATCTCGGCCTGGGGGCCCTTTTGGCCGGAAAGGGCGATGATCTGGCCCGGGCCCATGTCGTCGCCCATGTAGATGCGGTTGATGTGGCCCACGCTGTCCGCGTCGATGATGACAAAGGAGGTGGACAGAACAAAGATCACGGCCAGGAGGATGCCCGCCCCCCGGATAACCAGGCTGGCTGTGGCCGCGGGGTGCTTGTCCTCCCGGATGGTGGGGTTTCCCTCCTCGTCCAGGACCGTGACGGACCGGGTCTTGGGCAGCAGGCTGGGGGCCGCCAGGGCCAGGGCGACGAAGATGGCCGCAAAGAACAGGTACACCATGGCTTTCCTCCACATCTTGGGGTCTTGGCCCGGCCGCATTTATGGGGACGGGAGCCTCCGGTTGTCGCTTACGGGAACCCGGGCCTTCAGGATGGCCTGGACCGTTTGTCCGCTCTCGGCGGTGAAACCCACTCGCCACCAGGCATCTTTCCGGAAAAGGATAAAAATCCGGTCCCGGCCCGGCCGCCGCCAGTCCAGGGGGAACCAGTGGCGGAAATCCCCGGAGCCGTGGATCCGCCACTTGCCCGTGGCCAGGCTGTTGTCCAGCACCACCACCTTTTCCACCCCGGAAAAGGGGATGAATTTTTTCCCCACGAAAAAGTGGAACCCGGAAAACCGGATGCCATCGTCCGTGATCCTCACCAGGGGGTCTTCATACAGGACCGGCATGGGTTTGGTCCTCCTGGAAATAGCGCCGGGTGTTTTCGTGCACCCCGGGGTCGGCCAGGATCTCGTCCGGCAAAAGCCAGCGCCAGGCCTCGTGCTGGTCGTCGTCCGCCGGTGGGGAAAGACCTTCCCCGTCCACCTGATAGGCAAGAACCACGTAATGGGTGTCGAACCCCGGCTCTCCGGCGAAATTGACCGGGTAGAAGTGTTCGTACACCCCCAGGAACCGGGCAACGGAAAACGCCATCTCCCGGCCCAGCTCCCCGGCGGAGATCCGGGCAAAGGCTTTGGCGAGGGTTTCGCCTTTTTGCACGCAGCCCCCGGGCACGAACCAATCGCCCCGGGCGGGCTCGTTCTTTCGCAGGCCCACCAGGACCCGGCCCGAGGCATCGGCGGCCAGAATATCCATGGACACCAGGGGCGCGTTTTTCACCACCGCCAGGAAATCGTTGTGGGAAAGCCTCATGCCCGCGCCTCGCGCCGCAGCAGGCCCAGCATCACCAGGGCGTTGCCGAAAAAGAGCAGCGGCAGGAACGCCAGGCCCACCAACGCGGGCAGGAGCAGGGTCTCGGCCCCGGCCGTGGCGGAGGCGGAGTCGGCCACGGCCCGTCTTGCCCGGGCGAGCTCCTGGTTCAAGGCCGGCAGGGACCGGGCGTTCAGGGCGGAAAGCTCGGTTTTGGCCAGGGCCAGGGACTCCACGGCCTGGTCCACGAGTTCCAGGACCTGACGGCCGTTTTCCCCGGACACCTCCTCCATGAGCCGGGCGGATTCGGAAAGCCGGTCCGCGATTTCCGAGAGCCGTTCCGCCGTCCGGGCAAGGGATTCTCCCTCCTTCTCCAGGACCGGGCGGTACGTGGGGCTGATGCCCGAGGGATAATGGATTTTCGTCACCTTCACATCCAGGGTGGACATCTCCACATCCAGGCCGTCAGGCACCTTCAGGGGCAGGATCGCCGCCACCCGGCCCACGACCCCGGAAAGCCCCTGGGTGGTCTCGGCCATCCGGGCCGCGTAGTCCTTCCAGTACCCGGCGTTCTCCATGCCCTGGGCCGAAAGCTCCCGGAGACCCGGCAGGGCCTCCGAAAGCGCCCCGGCGGACCGCTCGGCCTCGGCCAGGACCACGGAAACCCGGGCCAGGAGTTCCTGGGCGGCGTCCAGAAGCGAGGAGGACACCTTCAGGGTGCTTTGGGCGGAGAACACCGCTGAACGGGCCTGGGGAAGCCCCCAGGCCAGGACCGCCAGTGCGGCGGCGAATCCCAGAATCCCGGCCGCCGCCTGGAAGCGGCAGAACCAGACCGCCATTGCCTGTTTGCCCAAGGTTGAATGCTTTCTCAAAGGGGTTGATAAAACGGATGGAAATCACGGTACCCACGGGAGCGCGGGGAGTCAAGGGAAACGGATTCCCTTTTCGCTCCCTGGTTTGCCGCCGCGCCGGGGTTGTGGTAGTCCAGGAAATCCGGCCGGGGCCGGAGGAAAGGGGTTTTCATGAAGGAATTTTTCCAAGTGGTGTCCGTTGCCCGGGTGCTTTCCCTGGCCGGGCGTTTTTCCGTGGTCCAGGACGAGGAATCGGAGCTTTCCGCAGCCTCTGGCCGGGTCCTGGCGGAAGACATCACCGCCCCGGAGGACCTGCCCCCCTTTTCCCGGTCCACCATGGACGGATTCGCCGTGGACGCCAGGTCCAGCTTCGGGGCCTCCCCGGCCAACGCGGCGCTTCTTTCCGTGGTCGGGACCGTGGACATGGGCCAGGCCCCGGATTTCCCCCTGGGACCCGGCCAGGCCGCCCGCATCGCCACCGGGGGCATGCTCCCCCTTGGAGCGGATGCCGTGGTCATGAAGGAACAGGCCGAGAACGTGGACGAGACCCTGGTGGAGGTGTACCGGAGCGTGGCCCCGGGAGAGAACGTGCTTGCCAAAGGCGAGGACGCGCCCCAAGGGAGCGTGGTCCTGTCCGCCGGAACCCGCCTCCGGGCCCAGGAGCTGGCCCTTTTGGCAGGATTGGGCATCACCCGGATCCGGGTGCGGCGGCCTGTCACCTGCGCCATCCTGTCCACGGGCGACGAGGTGGTGCCTGCCGATGAAAAACCCGGGCCGGGCAAAATCCGGGACATGAACACCCACGCCCTTTTGGGCCAGTGCCTGGCCGCCGGGTTTTCGCCCGTGCCCCTGGGGCTGGTGCCCGACAACCCGGACGCCCTGTTCGCCGCCTGCGAAAAAGGCCTTTCCGCCTGCGACTGCCTCCTCATCTCCGGGGGAAGCTCCGTGGGGGCCCGGGACTACACCGTGCCGGTCATCCAGCGACTGCCGGATGCGGAAATCCTGGTCCACGGCGTGGCCATCTCCCCGGGAAAGCCCACCATCCTGGCCTCGGCCGCCGGGAAGCCCGTCTGGGGCCTCCCGGGCCACGTCACCTCCTCCATGGTGGTGTTCGAGGCTCTCGTCCGGCCCTTCACCCAGCGCCTGGCCGGGCTGGCCCTGGAAAAGGACCAACGGTTCCCCATCCCCTGCCGCCTCACCGCCAACGTGGCCGCCGCCCAGGGCCGGGTGGACTATGTCCGGGTGCGCCTCATCCAACGCGAAGGCGAATGGTGGGCCGAGCCGGTCTTCGGCAAGTCCGGCGAGATCCGCACCATGGTGGCGGCCGACGCCCTGGTGCCCCTGGCCGAAAACTCCGAAGGCGCCGACGCCGGGGCCTGGGTGGAGGCGTATTTGATTTGAATTTTTGTAAGCGTTCAGGGGGTCTCTACGCCAGTTCGGCTATCCAGGTCACATCGGTGGGTTGACCATTGAGGTGATCGGAGATGGCTTGGACGAGGCGGGGGTAGGTGGGGAGGTCGTGCATG
>Ga0180009_10000953_pt1 | contig 36745 bp, 33 predicted proteins | sample OS_PC_MetaG_FD_123537 | JGI IMG/M metagenome (GOLD analysis project Ga0180009, IMG submission 123537) | Groundwater microbial communities from the Aspo Hard Rock Laboratory (HRL) deep subsurface site, Sweden - OS_PC_MetaG | ecosystem: Environmental > Aquatic > Deep subsurface > Groundwater... | reverse complement strand
GTCCCAATTAATGTATTTTCATTTCCAATATTACAAACCCCACTACGCCGATAAGAACCCAGTAATCTTTCCCTCTCATTTTTAACTCGTGCAAGTGGGTGCGTTTTGCTCCGCTGATATAACCTCGAGCGAACATGGCCACAGCCAAGTCATCTGCCCGTTTGAAGATGCTGTGAAAAAGGGGGGTCAGGATAGGTATCAAATTTTTCGCCCGCCGCAAAAAATTTCCGGATTCGAAATCAACTCCGCGGGAGCTCTGGGCTTTAATGATCCGGTTGGCCTCGCCGAGAAGGATGGGGATGAACTTGATGGCCAGCATGGTCATCAAAGAAAAATCTTCTACCGGAATGCGGAAGCGCTTCAAGGGGTAAATCAGTTTTTCCAGGCCATGGGCCAGCTGTAAGGGAGAAGTGGTCAGGGTCATTAACGAAGAAAGAAGGATGGCCAATAAAAGTTGGCTGGCGACCATGGCCCCTTTGGCCGCCCCTGTCCAGGTGATGTCGATAAAACCGATCGGAAAAAAGGGAAGGGAAGGGCCGGGAGTGAAAAAAAGATGAATAGCGGCCGTAAATAAAAAAAGCCAAATAAAGGATCTTACTCCCCGGAAAACGTAACCCCAAGAAAGTTGGGAAATAAGCAGAGTAAGGAGAAAAAAAGCCGAGAGCAAAGCCAGGGCTATGAAGGTTTTAATTAGAAAAGTTACGATCATCAGCAGGAGCAAAGAAACGAATTTGGTCCGCGGGTCCAGACGGTGGAGAAATGAATCCCCCGGCATGTACTGCCCGAGGGTAACGTCCTGCAGGAACTTCATGAAAGGTATTTTTCGATCAGGATTTCCGCAATCTGAACGGCGTTCAGGGCCGCGCCCTTGCGGACATTATCGGAAACAATCCACATATTGATCCCGTTGGGAATGGATTCGTCTTCCCGGATCCGGCCCACAAAGGTTTCATCGCGTCCGGCGGCATGAATGGCCAGCGGGTATTCACTAAGGGCTGGGTTGTCGACGACGAATACACCTGGAGCCCGGGCAAGAATTTCCTTTACTTCTTTGGCGGTAAGTTTCTTCTCCGTTTCGATGTTGACCGACTCCGAATGGCTATGAACCACCGGAACGCGGACGGTAGTGGCCGTAATGCGAATCGTTGGGTCTTCCATAATCTTTTGGGTCTCATTGACCATCTTCATTTCTTCTTTGGTATAGCCATTCTCCAGGAACGAGTCGATGTGCGGTAGGCAATTAAAGGCGATCTGGTGCGGGTAAACTTTTTTCTGGATTCCCTGCGAATTGAGAATGGCCCGGGTCTGGCTCAGGAGTTCATCGATGGCTTTAAGGCCGGTACCGGAAACTGCTTGATAGGTGGAAACGACAATCCGTTTGATGCGAGCCACATCATGGATGGGCTTTAAAGCCACGACCATCTGGATCGTGGAGCAGTTGGGATTGGCGATGATACCGCGCTTTTTATACTGGGCGATGGCCTGGGGGTTTACTTCCGGCACGACCAAAGGAATTTCGGGGTCCATGCGGAAGGCGCTGCTGTTGTCCACCACTACGGCGCCGGAGGCGGCCGCCGCCGGGGCGAACTCCAGGCTGCGCGATGCACCGGCCGAAAAAAGGGCGACCTGAACACCCTTAAAGGAATCTTTGGTAAGGCGTTCGACCTTCACCGGTTTGCCATTAATATTTAATTCTTTTCCTTCTGACCGCTCGGAAGCTAAAAGTTTTATCGAACCCACAGGAAACTGGCGCTGCTCCAGAGTTTTGATCATCTCCAGGCCGACAGCTCCCGTGGCGCCTGCCACGGCCACGGCATACGATTTCTCGCTCATCATAGTTCTCCGTTCATCTAAATTTAATTTTAGCTTAAGATATTAAGCGAAGGAATGTCAAGAAAATTGGCGACAATTGCCTCATCTTTAAAGAACGGACAGCGGCCGCCGGTTTAGCGCCAGCCGCTGCTATTGCAGCACGATCCTTCTTACCACCTCTTGGAAGAACTCCTTCGACCAGACCTCCATAGTTTCTGGATTCTTCACAAAAGGTTCCACCTCCCTCCTAACTTGCTCTACGTTGAGCTTCTCAATCGCCTTCGATATCAGCGCCAGGAACTTCTCTCGAGTCAGGTGTTCACCTTCCTTCAGGTGCCCGCTCTGGAACATTCTTTTCTCCAGGTGCTTGAGGTGAAGCTGTGGGTGGTACGCGGCATACCAGACCAAATCGTACCAGTCACGGCCCTTGCCCCGGCTCTTCCACTGCCGGCAGAGGACGGCGTGCATTTTGCCGGCAAAAAGGTCAGGAAGGACAAAGGCTCTGACCGAGAACGGGATTGGATGCAGCAGAAACTTGTTTTCGGTGTCAAATCCCGGCGGTGGGTCCGTATCGACCTCGACCTTGATTTTCATGACCTGGCCACGCGGGATCTGCCTGGCGATTTCTTCGGCCGTCTCTATGACTAGCAGATGCTTCAGGGTGCCGGCCTTGAGGAATGCCGATTGGACCGGGCTCTCCTTCTTCTTCTCCTCTCTCCTCTCCACGCTAACCTCGAACCCGAACGAACGGATCTCACGTTCCAGGGCGCCGACATAACGCGAAAGATCGAAACCGGGTATTGGTTGGAGAAGGGAAAAATCGAGGTCTTCGGAAAAACGATCCATCCCGTAAAGTATCCTGAGTGCCGTGCCGCCGTAAAAGGCAGCCTTCTCAAAAAACTTACTGCGCCAGAGGCCAAGCAGGGCAACTTCCTGCAGGATCTCCCGCAGGGCTCTCCCGTAGTCCCCGACGCTTCGACACTGGTGCCGGTCAAGCATGCGGACAATGGCGTCATTCATGGCCAATCTCCCGCCCGCTAAGCCCGCGAATCAAGCCGCCCAGCAGCCGGATCTTCCGGCTCCCGTAACGGGCAGCGATCAGAACGAGTATCTTGGCATCCAGCCTTTCCAATCCGCCGGGATCGATCCGCAGATGAGTCAACAGGTATTCCCTCATTTCGGCTTGACTGCGAACAGCCGTACCCCGGTCATCATGAATCTTGTCGGCTAAAGCCTTCTCGGGAATCGCGATCAAGAAGGGACGGCTTCCTTCGAGTTCCACTCGATCGATGCCGATCGGATAGGCCGTCATGGGAATCTTGCGGTAAAGGAATAGGCCTACGGGGGTAGAAAAGCGTCGGCCGCGGCCGCACGTGACTGAGGTCACTGCCTCGACGCGCTCCGGGATCAGGCCATGATAGTGGAGGGCATAATCGAGGGATATATAGGAAGGCCCAAAGATCATGTTAGCCAGGACCTCTCTGGAAAAAGGCCGTCGGGCGTACCTCTCGCCGAAGACATAGATACCCTTCTTCACCCGGATGATGGCCCCCTGCCGCAGCAGAGCGGTGATCTTGTCGCGGGGGCGCTCATACTCCTTGAGAACGTCTAAAAGGGTCTGGTAGTCAAATTCCTCCCCCGCTATCCTCTTTCTTAGCTCTTCAACCATCCTTTTCCCTAAGGTACTTGGCTTTTTCCTCTCTCCCCTAACCCCCCTCCGCCTTAGGCGGACTAAAGGGGGGGAGGGGGGATTATCTTGAGACTGGCAATATATAGCATATTTTAACATAGTATGTCGACATTTTTTCGACATACTACGCTAAAATTAGCAAATCACCGACAATCAAATAGCCGAGTGGGATAGGTTACAGGGGGAAAAACCTGCTCCCGAAAGGTATCGCCAGGGCAGACCCGCCATTTTAGGTACATGGTTAATGGCATTCCAGACCAGCGAGGGAATCGTAAATTTCTTTCAGGTCCGTCTCCTGGCCATTGCCGGTAAAATGCAGAAGGAGGGTGCGGTTAAGGTCCAGGCAATAAAAAGAGAGGCGCAGAGTTTTTACGGTTTTTTTCTTGATCAAGCCTTGTTGCACTTCCCCGATGCAATAGGATGCGGGATGGCCGCAAACCATTTTTGTACCCTGGGAGGAAACCTGTACGCCTTTGACCTGAAGGCCATCACGCTTTCCCCGTTTGATCTGGATCATCAAGTCAAAAGCAACCCTTTTTAGGGGATGGAAAACGATTTGGTCGGTCTGGCCGGCTTCCACCCAGGTGATATATTCCCTTTGAACGCAAGTATGAATATCCGGCTGCAAGTAGCTTCGGGTTATCTTCCAGCCCTCGGGCAAGGAAAGAATTAAAAAGTAGCCCGTTCCGAACAAGATATTTTTGGCGGCGATGATATGTTTGGTTAATTCAAGGGGCATGGTTTCTGGAGCGTTTCAGGAGCTCCCCAGATGTTCCTGCAGGAGAGTATCCAATTGATTCTTGTCCTTGCCCGCGTACTTCCTTTTTTTATTGATAATGAAGGTCGGATAGCGGTGCACCCAATAGCGGAGCGATTTCATTACTCCTTGGAGAGATTGGACATCGATGACTTTAATTAAAATTCGCTCACGATATTTTTGGGCTAATTCCTTGATCCAATTTGAAAGAAAAAGATATTCCTCCTTCAATTCTTCAGGATATTCGTTGAGATCCCTGCTGTCCCCCTTTTCTCTGAGACCCACCTGGTCTGTAGCAATATTACAAGTAAATCAGGTGTTGTAAAGGCCCGGAACCAGAGAAATGACTTCGAGGGTGATCGGTTTCATTGTTTGCCCAAAAGGGACGGGAGAACCCGATATAGGTTCTCCCGTCGTCAAGGAGTTAATCTGCTTATTTGGCACCTCCGGTAGGTGCTGGAGCCGGAGCTCCCTCCCTCTTTTCGCTGGTGAATTTGCGGATAGCCGCAAAGGCATCCTTAATCAAGACCACTGCGCAGAAGACCAGGAAGAGGGCGATGAGGCCGGTGAGCCAGTCGCCGATGGCCCGGTCTGTGGTAATGGTCGGCGTGGTAAAGAAATGTTTGATCTGCCCGTAGGATATCCAGATGGCGGCAGCGATGGTGGTGACAAAGAGGAAAATGGAGGGGGCAAGAGTGAATTTGTAATTTTTCCTCTCGTAGGCTAACCAGCAAGAAGAAATTAGCAGGGCCATGGAGGCCAACATCTGGTTAAACGCTCCCCCCAGGAACCAGAGAGTGGCCAGCACGCCAGTGAAGCAGAAAATGCCAAACAGAACCAGGGTGAAAATGGTGGAAAAATGAACGTTTTTGAAGATAGGCCAGACCTCTCCGAGCACGTCGGCACCGTAGAGCCGCATAAACCGCACCCCTAAGTGGATGAGAGTCAGGCCAATGACGGCGAACATGATATTGGCAAAATCGAGGGCACTACTTTCCGGAATTCCGATATTGCCCAGAAAATTGGCCCCCCCCACAGCGAAGACTGCACCCGCTCCTTTCTTGAAAGCCTCCGCATACCCTTCAAAGCTTCCGAAGGCCGACACGGCGATGATCAAGGCCAGCATGCCCATAAGCATCTCCAAGAGCATGGAGCCCCCGGCAACGGGCAAAGTATCCGTTTCTTTTTCAATCATGCGGGCTGTGCCGGAGCTGCCTACCAGGGAGTGCCAGCCGGAGACTGCTCCGCACATGAGGGTGACGAAAAGCATCGGCCATAGCGGGTTATTTCCCCACCACCATCCCTTGAAGGCTGGGAAGTTGCCGAAAGAGGGGTTTCCGAAAAGAACTCCCAGACCAATTCCAATCATTCCGATGAAAACCACCCAGAAACCGAGGTAGTTGATAGGTTGAGCCCAGCGCCAGATGGGGAGGACCGCCCCGAAATAGCAGAATACTAGGACGGCGATCACCCAGATGAACTTGGCCTGGTCGACGACCCCAAATATAATTGGGGGCTTATCACCGCCGCTTATGGCCTTAAAAAAAACCTGCACCGGGCCAAGGCTGGTCAGGACGAAAATACCGATGAAAGTAATCACCACGGTGACCACAGTGGTGGTGACGATACTCTGTTTCCATTTGTAAATCATCTGGCCGGTCAGAAGGCCCATCAAAACCCAGATGATAATTCCTAAGGGACCCGTTGGTTTGGCGAGAGTTCCGGCTATGAACAGCGCAAAGGCCCCGAAGCCGAGCATGAGGTTAAAATAAATAAAGATGCTGATCAAGGTACGGGCGCGAGGAGAAATCAGGGTATAGCTCATCCCTCCCAGGCTCATACCTTCTCTCCGGATTCCCACCATGGTAGCGGTATAATCATGGACCCAGCCCAGAAAGGCTACACCTAACATGAGATAAAGCATGGCTGGCAGCCAGCCCCAGTTGACGGCCAGGATGGCCCCTACGACAGGGCCTAATCCGCAGATGGATTTGAATTGGAAGCCGAAGAGAACATTTTTGTTGGCAGGCATGAACTCCACCCCATCCATATACATGACGGCAGGAGTTGCTTTTTTCGGGTCGGACTGAATGATTTTACGGTCGACATAACGGCCGTAAACCCGGTAGACAAGGACTACCCAAATAATACTGAGGATTAAAACAAATATTGACATTTTTCTCCCTCCTTACGAGTTAAATCTTGGAAACCTTTTTCTCCTTTCCTCAAGAGCATTCCTGCTCTCATCATGGGGAATCCCATAGCCGTTCCAACGATCCAACTGTTTCTTTTAGGGAGCCATTGCGGCTCGGCATCACCTCCTTATAGTTTAAATTTGTCACCATTTATTAGATTTCGTCCAAATTTTGCACAAATAGAAAAAAATGTCAATAAAAATGTTTTTTTATTTGACATTAGACCCTGTTGGATTATAATGCATCCGAGTAAAAAGAAGTTTGGAGGAGACCCATTTTTTAAAAGTCCTGAATACTGGAGGGACACAATGGCCAAAGAAGAAGAGAAACAGGAAGAACAAAAAGGTGGATTTTTAAAGAGGTTTGGAAAGGCAGCCAAAGAAATGATCTACGGAATGGCTGCCCATGATACCGCCCGATTCGCCCTGAAAACGCGGGGAAGCATGGAGCACCTCTTTATCCTGATCACCATGGGCGACTTATTGGGGGTGCCCATCCTGCCACCTTATTATTCGTTACGCATTTTACCTTACGTCGTCCCGCAGATTGCCACCTGGAAACGAAGGATGCTGCGGGAGCGGGATCTTACAGACGCTCTGGCCTGAAAAATCGGGAGGGCCCGTTTCTCATCCCTGTTTGGATGATAAGTGCCCCCAATTGCAGTTAAACGCTATGCGCTCTGCTCTATGCGCTTAGCCCAGACCTAAGGGAGGTGTGCCATTCCACTCGCAGATATTTTTGAAAAGTTTCCGGACCGGCGGTATATCATGTTCGGAGGAAAAGGGGGATTGGGGAAAACCACATTCTCCGCAGCTACGGCCTATTACTTAGCCAAGAAGGGGCATAAAGTCCTGGTCTTTTCCGTAGACCCCCAGGCATCCTTGAGCGACATCTTTAAGCGGGATATCTTCGGCAAGGGGGCGGTGGAGATCATGCCCAATCTCTACGCCCAGGAGATTGACGCGGATCGCCGGATCAAGGAATACCAGGATGAGATTCGTAAGAAGATCCTGGACATGTACGGGCTGGCGAAAGTTCCCGAAGAAATCGATGGCTACATCCAGGCCGCGGCAGCAGAGCCGGCGATGGAAGAGAGCGCGATCTTTGATGAAGTCGTGGACATCGTGGTCAAAGGCGGCTATGACTACTATATCTACGATCTCGTCCCCCTGGGTCATGCGCTCTACTACCTCTCCATGGCCTCGGTGTATGACGCCTGGATCGATAAAATTACTCACCTCCGGGGGGATATGGCCGAGTACGATAAAGTAGTGGCCATCGTGAAGAGGGAAAAGGAAACGGAGGAGGACAAGATCCTCACCGAGTTGCTGTGGATCAAAGACCGGATCAACAAATCATCGAGCATCCTCACGGACAAACAGAAGACGGCCTTCTTCTTTGTCATCGTACCGGAGGAGATGATCATCAAAGACACCCAGAAGGCCGCAGGGCTCTTTGCCAAATTTGATGTCCCCTTGAGCGGGTACATCATCAACCGGGTCCTTCCCCCGGAGCTAAAAAATCAGGACATCCCCGAGTATCTGCGCCACCGGATCACCATGCAGGAGAAATACCTGAAGTTGATCGATGAGACTTTCAAGAACGAGATTCTGGCTTCGGTTCCCGAGATGGAGCGGGATGTAACCGGTCTGGAGATGATCGAGAAGATGGCCCAGGCCATGTTCGGCAATGGAGGGAAACCATGAGCGGAATTACCATGAACATGACCGATTATATGAAAGCTCACCCCAAGCTCAAATACGTCTTTTTCGGCGGCAAAGGAGGGGTGGGCAAGACCATCATGGCCGGGGCTGCGGCTCTATGGTTCGCGAAACAAGGGAAGAAAACCCTTCTGGCTTCCACCAATCCGGTCCATAGCCTGAGCAACCTGCTGAATCAGGATGTCTTTGGCAAACCGGTGTTGATCTGCGACGAGAAACATTGCTTTGCTTTCGAAATCGACACCAAGGAGTCCATCGAGCGGTCCAAACAGCAGATCCGGGAAAAGATCGCCTGGTTCCTCAAATTTGCCGACATTACCATCAAGGCCGAGGAATTCGTCGAGTCGGCCACCATGAACCCGGCTTTTGAAGAGTCGGCCATGTTTGAGAACATGATCGACCTGATGTTCAAGGATGAATATGAGATCTATGTCTTTGACACGGCCCCCACGGCCAATGCCCGGCGGCTGCTGGGTATGTCCAAGGTTTACTCCCTCTGGGTGGAAAAAATGCTTAAGAGCCGGGACGAGGCCAAAGTTATGCGCAAGGCTCTTTCCTACACCAAGAAAGAAGAAAAAGATCCTTTGATGGACTACCTGTTGCAGTTTAAGGACCGGATGGCTAACGCCAAAGTGCTCCTGACCGACCCGCAGATCACTTCCTTCTTTTTCGTTACGCTGCCGGAAAGCCTGCCCATCGCCGTCATTACCCGGTTCATCCAGTGGTTCCATGATTTCGGAATCCCCGTGGGGGGGGTGATCGTCAATGGCCTGATCCAGAAAGAGATGGTCAAACCCGAATCACCGGAATTCGTGCGCAACCGGGTGAAGATGCAGGATGGACATATGGAAGAAATCTGGCAGACCTTTGGCGATAGGGTGCGCTCCATCGTTCCTCTTTTTGATACGGAAATCCAAGGACCGGTCATGCTGCGCAAATTAGCCGACCGCCTTTTTAGCTGAGGAAGGATTGGCCATAATAAACTCCACCAGTGGGGCTTAGGCCCCACTTTTTTTAAATGGGACACAGATTTTCGTAGATCAGGGCAGAAATTGTTTTCTTAATTATAGGAACGGGCAGTTAAGATTTCTAAAAATTCATGGGGCCTAACACTAAGCACTTAACACTATCAGTCTAATTCCTGACCTCAAGGAGGTGTCTTCATGAGATCAGAGGTAAAATATCCTGAAGTCCCGGTTGAAAAATTGAGATGGCGTTGTCCCCCGGAGTCACTGCCGTTTGAGGATACGAGCGAAATCCCGGCCTGCACGGAAATTATCGGCCAGGAGAGGGCCTTGAAAGCCATCCGCCTGGGGTTGGAGATGGACAGCCTGGGTTACAACATCTTTATAGTAGGGTTGGTAGGGACCGGTCGTAACACGACGAGCAAGTGCCTGCTGGAGGAGATCGACAAGGCCGGAAAAATCCCCGATGACCTCTGCTACGTGAACAATTTCAGAGACCCGGATCAACCCCGATGCATCTGCCTGCCTGCAGGTCGGGGGAAGGCCTTCAAGAAAGACATGGATGACCTCATCGAATCCTTGAAGAAAAACATTCCTCTGGTCTTCGAGAGCGAAGAGTACCAGATGCAGAGGAGAGAACTCGTCGAAAAACACCGGGATAGGGGAAAAGGGATAGTCAAGGAATTTGAGAGCCGGGCCAAAAAAGAAGGGTTTGCCGTCGTGCAGGTGCAAGTAGGCCCATTCACCCGCCCGGATGTTGTGCCGATGGTGGCCGGCAATGCCATGCCCCTCGATCAACTGGAAAATCTGGTGGACCAGGGACAGTTCTCCAAGGAAAACTTTGAAAATTTAAAAGTCAAATACAGTCAATTAAACGCGGAAATGGAGCAGGTTCTCAAAGAGACTCGGAAAGTGGAGAAAATAATCCAGGAAGAACTGGCGGCATTGGATAAATCCGCCATCTCGCACTTAGTGGAAGGAGCAATCGGGGATATCCGGGAGAAAAACAAACAACCCAAGATCCATGCTTACCTTGATGAGGTGAAGAATAGCATCCTGGAAAATCCCGGCCGTTTCCAGCCTAAACCTGAGGCGCCGCAACTTCCCATCCCAGGGCTGGTCTTACCCACCCCGGTGGACACATTCAGCGAATTTCAGGTGAATATTTTGGTGGATAACTCTGAGACCAAAGGGGCTCCGGTGATCATTGAGACCTCGCCTACCTATCGCAACCTCTTTGGAACGATCGAACGCAGCTGGGGCATGGGGGGAATTGGGAAAACCGATTTTACAAAAATTAAAGGCGGGTCTTTCCTGCGGGCCAACGGGGGATACCTGGTCCTGAACGCTTTGGATGTTTTTATAGAACCGGGGGTGTGGATTGCTTTAAAGCGGACGCTGCGCAACCGCTCCATGGAAATGCAGTCCTTCGATCCCTTTTATCTTTTTGCCAGTTCCGCCCTTAAACCAGAACCGGTGGAAATTCGGGTGAAAGTGGTCATGATTGGGGATGCCTATCTCTATGAGATGCTTTATGCCGTAGACGAGGATTTTAAGAAGATTTTCAAAATCAAGGCCGACTTTGACACGGTGATGGAACGGAAGGAAGAGACCCAAATGCAGTATGCCTCTTTCATTCGCAAAATCTGCCATGATGAAAATCTCCTCCCCTTCGACCGCAGCGGGGTGGCGGCAGTGATCGAGCACGGTGTGCGCCTGGCAGGGCGCCAGAAAAAGCTTTCAACAGAATTTCATCGAATCACCGACATTTTACGGGAGGCGAGTTACTGGGCGAAGAAAGATAAGAGCGAAGGCATCGCCGAGAAGCACGTGGACCAAGCCGTCACCGAAAAGATCTACCGCAAGAAAATGATCGAGGAAAAAATTCAGGAGATGATCGAGGATGGGATCATCATGATCGATTCCGATGGAGCCACAGTGGGCCAGGTAAACGGATTGTCGGTGTACGACATGGGCGAGTATGCTTTCGGCAAACCATCCCGAATTACCGCTAAAACCTCCATAGGCAAGGCAGGGATTATTAACATTGAGCGTGAGGCCGACCTTTCCGGGAGGACGCACAACAAGGGGGTGCTTATCCTGGGAGGATATCTGCGGGGGAAATATGCCCAGGACAAGCCTTTGACCCTTACCGCCAGCTTGGCCTTCGAACAATCTTACGGCGGGATCGACGGCGACAGCGCCTCTTCAACGGAAGTCTATGCCATCCTTTCCAGTTTATCCGACCTTCCCCTGCGCCAGGACATCGCCGTCACCGGTTCGGTGAATCAAAATGGAGAAATTCAGCCGATCGGCGGAGTAAACCAAAAGATCGAAGGTTTCTTCGACGTCTGCCGCCGCCGGGGCTTAACTGGAAAACAAGGGGTGATGATTCCCCACCAGAACGTCGGAGACCTGATGCTGCGTAAGGATGCAGTCGCGGCTGTGGCAGCTGAAAAATTTCACATCTACCCGGTCCGGGCCATCGACCAGGGAATTGAAATATTAACCGGCGTTCCCGCGGGGGAGAAAAACCAGGAGGGGGCCTATCCGTCCGGAACAGTCAACTACTTAGTGGATCAAAAGCTCCTGGAGCTGGCCAAAAAAATGAAAGCCTTTGAAGCAGAGGAAGAGAAGAAGTAAAAGACGTTCACCGCAGAGCACGCCGAGAACACGGAGAAGTAAAAAAAGAAAAAGGAATACAAGATTCAAAATACAGAATTCGGAATAAGCGAGGGAAGAATGAGTGATAAAATGGAAGACCTGAAGGAAAAAACAAAGAAGACGGCGGAATTGTATTTCCAAGGATTAAAAGGGGAAGGGGCCTTCAATCTCTGGCGGTCTTTTGATAAAGAGCTGGCCAAGGATATTTCCCTCTTCTTCACGGGTAAGCTTTACGCCCGAGAGAAGATTCCCCACCGCACCCGCCAGCTGGCTGCGGTTGCGGCCTTGACCGTCTTAGAACGAACTGAGGAGTTGAAAGCGCACCTTCACGCCGCTCTGAATGTGGGATGCACTCGCCAGGAAATCACCGAGGTTATCTTTCAGATGGCTACCTACGGAGGTGTCCCCGTCGTCAACACCGGCCTGAAAGTTTTCCGGACGGTGCTTCAGGAGAAAGGCCTCTGGGAATCTCCTTCGCCACCTCAGTAAAGGTCTGGTCGAGAATTGCTACCAGTTGATCGATTTGCTCCTCAGTGATAATAAAGGGAGGAGCGAGCAGCAGGTGGTCTCCTTTGATCCCGTCCGCTCCCCCTCCGCCGGGATAAGTAATCAATCCTTTTTCAAAGGCCAGGTTAGCGACCTTGGCATTGAGCCTCAATTGGGGATCGTAAGGTTCCTTGGTCTTCTTGTTTTTGACCAATTCGATACCGGCAAAGAGGCCTTTTCCCCTAATGTCTCCGACAAAATCATGACGGTATAAAGACTGCAGGGTTCGCAGAAAATATTCTCCCATTTTAGCAGACCTGGAGATTAGATCGTGTTTCAGCAGGTGTTCGATGACTGCCAGGGCGATAGCACAGGATAATGGATTCTGGCTGTACGTATGTCCGTGGACGAAGGCGCCCGAGCCTTCTTGAATCGCCCGGTGGATTTCTTCCCGCACAATTACGGCAGCAATGGGGGTATAACCGCTGCTCAGCCCTTTGGCGGCCACGATCATGTCCGGTTTCACCCTCCAGTGGTCAAGGCCGAAATTCCTCCCTGTTCTACCCATGCCGGTCATTACTTCGTCGGAGATGAAAAGAACATCGTGGCGATCGCAAATTTCCCTGATCTTTTGGAAGTATCCACCGGGGGGAACCAGAACCCCTGCCGTAGCGCCGACAATCGGCTCGGCAATGAAGGCGGACACGGAATCCGGCCCTTCATAGAGAATGGTTTTTTCCAGATCCCCAGCGCATTCCCAAGCGCATTTTTCGGGGACAAGTCCCCAAGGGCACCGGTAACAGTATGCTGGCTGGATATGGGGGGTGGGCAGCATCAGCGGAAGATAAAGGCGCCTTCTTCCGGTATGACCGGAGAGGGACAAGGCGCCGAGGGTGTTCCCATGATAACTCGTCCAGCGGGAAATCACTTTATACTTTTCCGGCTTGCCTCTTTCCACCTGATATTGCCTCGCCATTTTGACTGCCGTTTCAATCGCCTCCGACCCGCCGGAAAGGAAATAGACTTTATCAAGCCCCTCCGGAGCAAGTTGGGCCAATTTCGCTGCCAACTCAAGAGTTGGCGGGCTGGTAAATTGGGAACTATGGGCAAAAGAAATTTTTTCGGCCTGCCGGAGCATGGCTTCGGTTATTTCTTTCACGCCATGCCCAATCCCCACCACCGCCGCTCCCCCTGAACCATCGATATACTTTTTCCCTTCGGTGTCGAAAATATAGATTCCTTCCCCCCGGGCCGCGGTGGGATAGAATTTTCGAAGATTCCGGTAAAATATATGGTCTGTTGACTTATTCATGGAAAGCCTCTCTCGGGAAAATTTGGGTATTGATTGAATCTAACCACAGATGAGCCAGGGCGGCATAGTACCTCTATCTTCGCCCCTTGCAAATTTGCCTGGAAACCATTATTCTCATACTCTCGATCTGATTCTATATTATTATTTCAGGCGGAGGTAGAGAAAAGCTGACCATGGTGAGCTAATAACAAGAAAAATAATAGGCCACCTTGAACATTTAGGAAATAGGAGGGGAGGAGTCATGAAAACCAAAATTGGATTTGTCGGCCTGGGAACGATGGGCAAATGGATGGCTTTCAACCTGATGAAAGCCGGGTTCCCACTGAAGTTCTTTGCCCGAAGAAAAGAGGTCGTGGAGCAAATGACCTCCCAGGGCGGCAAAGCGCTTCCTTCGCTGAAAGAGCTGGCCCAGGAGTCCACTTGGGTAATCTTCTGCCTCCCAGACACAGAGGCCGTGGAAGCGGTCCTGTTTGGAAAAGATGGGATTGTGGATGTTCTGAAACCCGGCCAGGTGGTCATCGATTGTGGAACAATCCATCCTCTCAGCTCGCGAAAAATAGCCGCATCTTTGCAGGGTAGGGGAATCCCTTTCTTGGACGCGCCTATCTCTGGCATGGAAGCCCGCGCCAAGGCTGGGACCCTGACCATCATGGTGGGAGGGGAGGAAAATGTTTTTCACCAAGTGCGTCCCGCCCTGGAAGCCATGGGCAACACGATCATTTATGCCGGTGCCTCGGGGAATGGGCAGATGATGAAGTTGATCAATCAAATCATGTTCAACATTCACTGTGCGACCATTGCCGAGCTTCTGCCGATGGCGATAAAAATGGGGCTTGATCCCGAACAGACCTGTACCGTTGCTCGCACGGGCACGGGGCAATGCTTTGCATTGGATAACTTCGCCCCCCTCATCTTGGAGGGGAACTTCGGGCCTGGTTATCCGTTAGCGGATGCCTACAAAGACATGGTGCATGCGGCGGAGATCAGCAGTGCTCATCGAATTCCCCTTCCGGTCACGGCCGCGGCTATGGTTACTTATCAAATGGCCCTGGATATGGGGCTCGGAAGGGAGAATAAAGGAGCGATGATTAAAGTGTGGGAAAAAATCCTGGGAGTGGAAGTTAGAAAAAAAAGGTGTAGGGTGTAGGGTATTGGGTGTTGGGGGGAGAGTACAAGGCAAAAGGCAAAATGAAAAAGGCAATAATTAATAGGTGCAAGGTGTAAGGCATAAAACAGGGATAGTTTAAAAAAAAATAAAGGAGGAGAATATGGAGGTTGCTGAAAAGTTTGCCAAGTTTGTGACCCACACGGAGTATCATGATGTGCATCCCAGTGTAATCGAATATGTGAAAAAGCTAACCCTGAAGCAGGTCATGGGCATGTTGGTAGGATCGGCCGCCCCCACCTCGAAGAAAGTAATCCGCTACGTGATGGAAAACTCCGGGAAGCCTGAAAGTGGAGTGTACGGTTGCGGATTCCGGGCCGACGTAGCCAACGCCGCTTTGGCCAATGGATTTTTCGGGCATGCTTCCGAGATGGAAGATGATCAATTTCCGGGCGGGGGGATCAGCGATGTAACCACATGGCCGGCCTTGCTCACCCTGGCGGACAAGGTTAAACTTTCCGGGAAAGAGATCATAGTGGCCTTGTATGTAGGGCAGGAGATGCAGAACCGCATTGCCATGTGGGCTTCGGTGGGAACGGACGGAATCGGAATCTGCAATCTTCCGTTTATCGGGATTTATGGAGCGACGGCCTGCTGCGCCAAAGCCCTGGAGTTATCGGAAGAGGAAACCAAAGCCTCTTTCGGCTTAGCCATGGTGCAGGGTTTAGGGTATATGCATACCTGGGGAACGGACGCCCACTTCTGGGAATCCGCCACCGTCTGTCGCAATGCGGTTATCAACGCCCAGCTGGCCAAGGACGGGGCGACGAGTAACCCGGTCATTGAAAAGTGTCTGGACATGCTTACCGGGGGGGACAAGAACATCGAGTTCGCTAAGATGACGCAGGGGTTGGGGCAGCCTCCTTTCTACACGAACAATACCTGGATTAAGAAATGGGGATTTTGTTTCTTCACCCACAATTTCGTGGATGTCTTGGATGATTTGATGAGAAAGAATAAGGTAAAATATGAAGAGGTAGAAGAAGTGACCGTGCATTTTGATGAGTTGCGCAACGTGATTGACCGACCGGAGCCGAAGAACGCCGAAGACAGCCGGTTCAGCATCCAGCAGATCCTGGCCTACCAGATGATTCATGGAGAGTGCGGGCTGGATACATGCACCGAAATATCCGTCCGAGAACTCCAGGTGATGGAGGCTCGCCAAAAGATTAAGGTGGTCTACCATCCTGAATATCCGAAGAGATATTTTTCCGGAGAAGGCCGATTGGATTTAAAACTAAAGAGCGGGAAAGTATTGACCGGAGCTATGGATCAACCCTATGGCGGGCCCAAATTCCCGCTGACCATGGATCAGGTGGTGGATATCTATCGCAAGTACTGCAAGGGGATCCTTTCCGAGAAGCATATCGAGCGGACCAAAAACGTCATCCTGAACATGGAAAATGAAGCAGATCTCAAAGAGTTATTCGACATTTGTACCTTCCGACATCTGATAAGGTAGATTTGCTCCGGAAGGAAAGGGGTATTCGCGGATGGGCATCACGAGATCGAAGGACAAAAGCTGATCACGGCCGCGGGGCCGGGTCCTGGACCAAAGCTTTCCATTCCGGGTGGGCTGCCCACAGCGGGATCCTCGCCGCCCAGCTGGCCCGGCAGGGATTCAATGCTCCTACGGATATTTTCGAAGGGCAGTACGGCTTTTTAGAATCGTATTCGCAAAACACCCGTCCCGAGCTCATCCTTAAAGACCTCGGAAAATTCTACCAGACCATTCGCACCGGCATCAAAATCCACACAGCCTGCCGGCACGAGCACCCGGCGCTGGATGCGGTTTTAGCCATTGTTCGTCAGAATGACCTGAAGCCGGAGGATATCCAGAGGGTTGACATCTATATGATCGGCAACGCCTTCCGGCTCGTAGTCGAACCGGAGAAAGAGAAAAGGGCCCCTCAGAACGTGGTCGAGGCAATGCACAGCATGTATTTTGGTGCGGCCATGACCATTCTGAAGAGGAGAGCGTTCATCGAAGAGCATACAGAGGCGTGGCTGCGCGCCCCGCAGCTCCGAGATCTCATTCCGAAGATCTACTGCCATCACGACCCGGAACTGGATGAACTCTTGCCGGAAAAATTTCCGGCTCGGGCCGTGATTCAGACGAAAAACGGCCAGAAGTTTGAAAAGCTGCTGGAACGGCCGCACGGGGATGGTCTCGACCCACTGCCGTGGGAAGAACTGCAGGAGAAGTATCAAACCCTGGCCGGCAGCATCTTTTCCAAGAAGAGGGTAGAGGAGATTGAGGAGCGGATCATGGGGTTAGAAAAGATCCGGGATTTTTGCGAAATTGCGGATCTTCTTGTCCAAGAAGGAGGAAAAGGTTCATGATGAGAAAAATGCGGCACATCGGGATCATTGTGGAGGATTTTGATCGAGCCGTTGAAAAGTTTAAGGCTTTCGGGCTCACCTGCAGCGAGGTCATGGAGAAAAAAGAAGACGGGATGAAGATCGCGTTTTTCCCCATCGGGGACACCCTGATCGAATTCCTGCACTTCAGCCCGGACAAGGGATGGGATCCTTTCCATAAAGTGGTGCGATCGCAAAAAGGGGTTATCAACCATCTCTGTTTTGAAGTGGATGACCTCGAGGCGAGTATCCGGGATTTCCAGAAAAACGGAGCCATGCTGGTCGAGGGCTCTCCCCGCCCCGGCGCCCACGGGCGGGTCGCCTTTTTCCATCCCGAGACCACCGACGGCATCCTGATCGAGCTTTGCCAAGTATGAGAAGCGGAGCAAGATGTTCGACGGGGAGCTCTTGCTCCCCGGGAGGGACTGACTCCAGCTGATGATACCCTGCCGTGGAGGGTGCTCCATGAACCCCTTCCCGACGGAGCCAGTAAAGGAGTGGTAGTGAACTTGGAGCCCATGCTCGATGAATATTATGCAGCGCGCGGCCGGGATCGCCAGACCGGCTACCCAAGCTCAAGGAAATTACAGGAACTGGGCCTGGAGCGATATTAGCCGGAGTCCAATTTTTTAGGGAAAGGAGGGATTCTCCTTCTGACTTCCTTTACTGGTTTTTTAGACCCAAGATCCGTCGTGCTTCTCCTGCGGAGGCTATCTGGAATCCGAGACGTTCGGCTATGTCCTTGGCCACCTCCACCATCTGAGCATTGCTTTTGGCCAGGACACCCCTCTTCAAGTAAAGGTTGTCTTCGAAACCCACGCGCACATTTCCTCCCAAAAGCAGGGCCATGGTGATCATGGGCAGCTGGGCGTTAGCCACTCCCAGGGTACTCCAAACCGCATCCGCGGGCAGTTTGCTTTTCATGAAAAGCAGATTTTCCGGTGTTCCCTCCATTCCCCATTTCACGCCCAGACACAATTGAAAATAAGGGGGGGAATCGATCAGCCCCCTTTTTACCAGATCAAGGGCCTGGTAGATGTGGCCCACATCAAATACTTCAATTTCCGGCTTGACCCCGTTTTCCCGCATGGCCCGGGTGGCTTCCTCGGCCCACTCCGGCGGATTGATAAAAACCCGGTCTTGAAAATTCATCGAACCCAGGTCGAAAGAGCAAAGGTCGGGCTGCAAAAAAATGGGCTGGAGGCGACGTTTGATGGCGTCCTTGCCTTCCATGAATAATCCGCTGGTGGTCAGGTTGACGATCATCTCGCATTTGCGCCGGATTCCCTCGAGGACTTCCTTGAATAAATCGATTTCGTAAGAAGGCTTCCCGCTCTTCGGGTCGCGCACGTGAACGTGGACAATGGCCGCGCCGGCCCGATAGCTTTCCACCGCGGCCTCGATAATCTCGGTGGGGGTGTAAGGGACGCCCGGGTTCATTTCTTTGGTCGGACGAGACCCGCTTACAGCAACCGAAATGAAGATTTTCTTTTCCATAATTATTTTCTCCCTTCTTTTGTAAAACCAATAGGGGCCAATGGCAACTGACCGCCCGGACCGGCGTATTACCTGGCATGAAAAATAAACGCGACCTTCCCGTGCTGGGCCTCCTTGGCCACCTTGAACCCTTCTTCGAATTTTTCCGGTGGTAACTGATGGGAGACCACTTGGGCGAGATTTACTTTCCCCGATTGGATCAATCCCAAAACCTGATACCAGGTTTCGTACATCTCTCTTCCGGTAATACCGAAAAGTTTGGCCTCCTTATACATGATGTTGGTGGGAATTTCCAGCTGGATAGGCTTGGCTGCCACCCCGATAATCACAAAAGTCCCGGCTTTACGTAGAATTCGCAAACCTTGATCATAAGCCTTCTGATTGCCCGAGACCTCCAGGACCATGTCTACACCGATCCCTCCGGTTTCTTCCAGGATGATCTTTTCCAGCGGGTCTTTGTCCGCATTAAAAATCTTGATCGCTCCAAAAGACTGGGCCATTTTCAGTCGGTTCTCGCTGATATCAATGGCATAAACCTTCGCCGCCCCGTAGGCTACGGCCGCCTGGACTCCGAATAACCCGATAGGCCCGCAGCCGAAAACAGCCAGGGTTTTCCCGGAAACAACACCTTTGGAAAGGCCATGGACGGCTACCCCGCATGGCTCCATACGGCTGCAGCTACGAAAGGAATCTGCGGGGGGATTTTCACTGCGCAAGGTTCCGGAACGGTGGTGTACTCGGAGAATATTCCCTGGCTGTGGACTCCGTAAACTTTCATTCCCGTGCAGATATGGCGCTGCCCAGTCAAACAGAAATAGCAGTTATCGCAGGGAATATGGGTCTCTCCGGCCACATGGTCACCTGGCTTGAGGTGGTGGACTGCCTTCCCCACTTCGACCACTTCTCCGGCAAATTCATGCCCCAATATTTGAGGAAGTCCCGGCACGACGGATTGAGCCCAGGAATCCCACTCGTAGATGTGGACGTCGGACCCGCAGATCGCTCCCACTTTTACCTTGATCAGAACGTCCTTCGGCCCAACCTTGGGCATATCCGTCTCTCTCCACGCTGCCCCTTGGACTGGTTTATCTTTGATGATGGCTTTCATTGCCGATCTCCTTCATTTAATGGATATTAAAACGGCCGCAATTCCCTTTTGCTAGCGGATACTATTCATTTTAGCAGTTGCAAGTCATTTTACATCTTGATGGTCCATTTTGGCAAATACAAAACATTGGAATCGCCGTTGCCGCCGTGATGGTTGTGCCAATGGTTGCGAAGGGGTGGACCCACTCGTTGTGCATAGCTATACAATCAGAATTGTCAAAAGCGGCTGGTAAAATGTTTACCCCGAAGAAGTATCGGCAGAATTAAAACAAGAAAATGATCAAATATTTCATCATCTCTATTATGAGGTCATTTTCTTTGGAAGGGTATAAGACTTGGCCTAATAGACAATGGGTGATGAAGTCATAGGTGAGGACTTCACCTACTGTTCACTTCCACATAGTTTGGAAAGTTGATGATTACTGATAGAAGACTTTATCTAATCTGACACTCTCCGCAGGGATAAATCTTGACTTTTACACTTTAACACAGGTTACCAAGGGAATGAATATATGGGTACAGAGTGTTCTTCGGGGGTTAGAGAAGGGGAGGGGCGCTTGCCGATTTCCTATAACAACGGAGATAACGGAGCTACGTCCCCGCTCCGTTGGTGGCGCTTTTTAAATACCTCTCTGCTCGATAGACCGATACTCGGCCTCGATCTCGGGCGTCACGGATGGTTGGACTTTCGCCATCGCGGAGCGAAACGACTCGCGCGTGATGTCCTGGGCCCTCATCAGTGCATCTCTGGCGGCCTCGTCCACTAGGAAGCGGATGTCACTGGCGGAATAGCCCTCAAGCGTTTTAGCCAGTGCATCAACATCCACATCGGCGCCGACTGGCCTTCCCTCCAGATGCAGCATGAGCATCTCCTTCCGCGCCTCGTCGTCTGGGGGCCCCACATAGATGAGCTTGTCGAGGCGTCCGGTTCGCCGTACAGCTGGATCGATCTTCTCTGGCTGGTTTGTCGCCGCAATCACAAAAATCTTCCTGTCGGAACAACCGTTCAGGTGAGCGAGAAACTCGTTGACCTCCTCTGCCTTGTATTGTTGGTGGCCCCCAAGTTCTCCGCGAGGAGGCACAAATGCTTCGAACTCATCGATGAACAAGACAGCTGGCGCCTGTTCTGCGGCGGTGTCGAACAGCTCCCGAATCCGCATGACGCTCTGATGAACGTATGGGCTAGCCAACTCCGAGGGAATTATCTCGACGAAGAAATGCCCAAGTTCCTCGGCGAGCTGTCGTGCGATATAAGTCTTGCCGCAGCCAGGCGGACCGTAAAGGAGAATGCCGTTGGGGATGGAGAGACCGTACCGCCGGTAGGGCTCAGGATTCCGTATAGGCGCGACGACTTCACGGCGAAGAAGCTCCTTGAGGGCATGCATTCCCGCAACCTTGTCGAGGCCGTGGGACCGCCCAGAGGGGAGTAGCGCTGAAGGCACCGCCGTGCCGTCGAATGAAGTCAACTTCCCCGTCCTCGCTCGCCCGAGAGCATCGTTCAGAGCGGACAGCGTCGAAATGCCGGTCTTCTGACCGACCGGCGCGAGACATCTCCCGACAACGCGCGAGAGCTCCTCGCCACCAAACTTCGACCAGCGGATAAGAGGCGGCACACTGCCTGCTGGCTGCTGAAGCGCAATTCCCGTGGCAAGCCGAAAGAAGGCGCTCGCGAGAAGACGAACCTGCTCCGTCTCCGCGGGCAGTGGTCCATCCAAGGGTAACAGCGTGCACATCGCCGACTCATTGGACGCTAGCCAGGCTAAAGAGGGATCCAAGTCTGGGTACATCTGCAGGGGAAGACCTCGGTCAACGAGATCAAGCATCGAGTGGAAAAGTCGCCTGAGGGCACCTTCCTTCGCGTCTTGAAAGCTCGCGCCCTCGAGGTAGCGGCCTCGCAGCTCCAGCACGGCGACTCTCGCGCAGGGAGGAGACTCCTCGGGACTAAACACTTGGCGTACAGAAAGAACTTCGGGTGGCTGGGCGGCCCACCACTCGACCAGTCGCTGCTCGTCCGGCCGCCGGCCGGAAGGCCGTCGGACGAGAAACAGGATGGAATCACAAGGGCTGGTCAGATCCAGGCGGTAGAGTTCACAGCGCTCATCCGAATGGAGCACCTTTACAATCGGAGGCAGGCCTACCAACGAATGGCCAGTCGGAAAAGTCGGCCTTTTCTTGATCATGGGGCCTAGAACCTCCGGAGACCCGAACGCACGGCGCGCTCACGAGTTGCCTCGGCACCGCCCTTGGGCTGAAGTTCCCAAAGGCCGCGCACCACTTTCCTCAGCCCCTCGCCGTCTCCGGTGGAGACTGCGGCTTGTCCCTCGGCAATGAGGCGTTGTGCTTCGGCACGGTCGACGAAGGGTGTGTCCGGCTGACGCAAAGAATCGAAGATCTCCCTCCAGAACCAGTCCTGATTGAAGAGTACGCGCCAACGTAGGTCGTCGATCTCTTTGCACACTCGCTGGACGCCCTTGTCGTCACCCTTGGAAGTGGCGCGCTCTAGTTCTCGGCGCAGCATCGCGAGCTGTTGCTTCTCGAGTGAAGAGCCAAATTGGCTAACAACCTTCACTGCGATTTCGACCACTTCCACGAACTGCGTATTGTTGGGCGGGGTGCGACGCCCAGCAGCACGGCGCTCGAGGCGGCCCAGTCGGCCGCGAACCGTCTTGGACTCCTCGACGACGCGCCTGGCGTCGTCGGGATCGGCCTTTCCGGGCGCATCGCTGGAAGCGGGTGCCTTGGCAGCAAGTTCGTCAAGCTCTCTTTGCAGCTCTTCGAGTTCAGTCTGCGTGGATGTGTCGGTTTCGTCAGAGAGCGCACGCTCAAGCTCTTCGAGTCGTTTGCGGTATTGCCGTGTTTCCGACACTACTTGACTCGAAAGGTTCGAGAAGTTCTGCTCTTCGCGCTGAGGGTCGTAGAGTCGGCCGCTGAAGTGCTGGTTGATGTGTGGTACGAAAGCCTCGACGTTGATATGCCGCGATGCATTGATCTGAATCGTCACCTCGATCTCTGCCCCTTCCGGCACGGACCGCTGGACGCCATCGTGACGAAGCAAAACGTTGCCTACCCATTCGTTCGCGTCCGGGTCGTCAAGGTACTCGCCCTCCCAGAGCTTGATTGCTAGGCCGGAATCCGGATTGTCCCGGACCAGAGCATGCGCCGCGCGGTACCTGACCGTCTCCTCCGCCGGCAAAGGTCTTCCCTTCGAGAAAACAGGATCCAGTGCGGGATGCCCCCCGGGCTTGAGGATTTCGACGGAGAGTGTGTGGGGGAGAGGTGGCGCTGACGGAACGAGTCCATGCCTCACGGTGAACTCGGGCGGGTCTGTCTCGAGTAGGTGCCCTTTTCCGTCACGGGCATAGACCCAGAAGGTCGTGATGTCGCCTTCCTTGAGAGACACGGGTGTCTCGAAGCACCCATCCCTTGGTTTCATCCATCCACTGGTCCAGAGTCCGCCCTCTGAGTCGATCTTAATTTCGACCTCGGAGGTAGCGTCCACGACACGCCCTGCCACTGTGCATTGCAGCTCGGCAGTGACTGGCTCATAGGATAGTTTCAGGTGGACGCCCCCGGGCGAGGTGGTCACGATCCTCTTTGTCCTCTCGAGAGCAGAGGCGTAGACTGCCGCGCCGCGTCCGACGACCGTCATCGGGTCCACCGAGAAGTCGACAGGGGCAACGAGTCGTTTGCTCAGCAACGCGCGCAAAAGAGGGGTTTGCGTCGGACCACCGACAAGCAGGATGCGGTCCAAGTCCGCTCCGGTGACCCGTGCACCCGCCAGCGCCTCTTGGGCAAGCACGCAGCACTTGTCGAGAAGGGGCTCAATGAGTGTATCGAACTGCCCACGTGTGAGCGATACCTCCAAGTCGATCGGCGTCCCGGAATCGTCTTCGCCCAGGTCAAACAGCGATATGACCACCTGGCTGTCCGTTGACAGGTCGATCTTGGCTTCCTCGGCTTTGATCCGCAGCCGGGGTAGCAGAGTGCTTCGCGCAGCGCTCGGTCCAGAAGCCCGGAGATCGTAAGTCGCCTCGAGAGCTGTCAGCAGAACGTGCTCGACGATTAAGCGGTCGATGTCCTTGCCCCCCAGCAGGTTATTCCCACGGTGTTCCAGGATGTTCAGCCGGCCATCTCGGGTGGAGACCACGGCGATGTCTAGTGTTCCCCCTCCCAGATCAAAAACCAGCCAACGCTGGTTGGCGCTTTCCGGGCGGACGCCATAGGCGATGGCGGCAGCGATGGGCTCCTGCAGTAGCGGTGCTTCCTCTAGCCCTGCAAGTTCCGCCGCTCGGGCAGTAGCCTCGCACTGAAGTGCCCCAAACGCTGCAGGGACAGTGATTACCGCGGTGGCCACATCCGCTGCAGTCTGCCTGCGCACGTCCTCGCGTAGTGATTTCAAGACTTCCGCCGACAGTTCCTCAGCAGAAAGCTCTCGCTGGGCTGCCGGAAAGCGCTTGCGATCCTTCTGTCCCATCCAGCGCTTGAACTCGACAGCCACGTTGTCGGGGTCCGTCAAGAGCGCTGCGTATCCCCGGCGACCGACGATCACCCGGCCCGTCTTCAGGATGTGCACCGCCGAAGGTGTGACATTCATCTGGTCGTTGTTCTGAAAGACTCTTACCGACCCCGCCTCCCAGTGCGCAATGCAGGAGTTCGTCGTTCCTAGATCGATTCCATAGTCAACAGTGTTGCTCATTCACCTACTCCAGATGATTCCTGCAGTCGTGCGGTAGAGCGCTTTACGATGATCTGCCTGGAACTTACCACCTGTCCGCGCCAAATGACTGTCGGCGCAATGGTCTCATCAATGATTGCGTCCCCGTCCAGCAGCGCTTGATCTTCTCGAACCTCGACGACCTCGGAAACCATTCCGGGGTCGTAGGTCCGTCCCACGAAGTCTACCACTTCGATACCCATATCCTCGAGTATCTCGGTGATACGACGGATCACGTGGCGAAGTACCGACCCTGCGTTGGCATCTCCCACCTGCTCCGCAAGGCGTCTGAGCCGCCAGCACTCCAAAGAGAGCGAACACGCCCTTTTAAGAGAGATGCGCAGTTCGGCGGGTATAGCGCTTGACTTCATTCACGGCTGCCTTTTTAGAAGAGCGTTGTACTGAGCCACAAGCACCTTATCCTTTTCCGCCAGCTCGTCGTAGAGCTGGAAGCCGCTGCTATTAGCGGCAATTAGCGCCTTATGCCTGTTCAGCAATACATTATGCGTATTCACCTTCTCGTTGTAATCGTCAATGTCGATCTGAAGCCCCGCGTCGTGCTGCCGCTTGAGTGACTTGAGTTCAGAGGCAATAGGTTTCAGGCGGGCATTTAGGGTATTAAGCTCGTCAATCACCGGTTGCAGGGTCGATTCCACCATCGACATACGCGAACGGCCAGCCTCAATTTGACCATTTAGGATAGATAGCTGAGCTTTACGAGGGTCGTAGGTTCTCTGCTTCTTGGACTGCGGCTCGGTCGTAACGCGTATGGGGTCTGTAGGCCTTTCAGATGAAGTCGAGGGAGCCCTTGGCGAATAGCTGTTCGGGCCATAGCTCGAGCTCGTAGAAGGTACGTTGGAGGAGCCCGAATTCTGGCTTGAGCTGATCACGCTGCTGAGGACAATGGCGACTATGGCCACTGCCGCTATGCCAATATGCCAGCGATCTACGCTGCGGATCGGCAGCTTCCCAAGGAATCGATACTGGTTACCCCCCATGTCGATCACGCGATAGCGCCCGACGGGGAGGATTGGGACAAACAGTGCCACGAAGTAACGCGTCGTTGCGTATGATTGAGTCTCTGGGTCGTAATCTGAGCTGCCGTACAGGGTGGACCCAAACCCATTGATTGTGCCTAGCGAAGGTGCGGAAGAGATGGGCTTGAGTTTACCGAATATGCGCTGTTTGCGGGCTGACTCCCGAACCTGCGTAAGCCCATGCTCAATCCTGATCGCGCCCAACGTATCCTGGGCCAGCTTGAGCGCCTTTTTATGCAGCTCCTCGGAAGCAATGAAATCGTCCGCCCAAGTGTAGTGGGTTGCGATCCCGCTCAGGCAGAGAGCGGCTTCTTCGCGTGACTGCTGGGCGGCCTCATGGGTGGGAGTTAGGAGTTGGATCACTCCGTCGAGTGCCGGTTCTACCTCGCCGCGGAAACGCCCAAGTGCTACGTCGCAGACCCCCCTATTGTGCTCTACCGCGTTCTGTTCGCGAACAATCCTGGAACCACATTCCTCGCGAATGGCGTGGCATAACGCTCGGAAGCGCTCAATGGCGGGAAAGGCGATATCTTCCTGAGCCGCCTGGGCCCACGGACCTGTGTTAACAAGTTGTTCAAGGGCGCCCATAATCAGGCGGATAGCTGGCGTGTCGTTCCGTGCAATAGCATCGCGACCGGCCAAGATAAGCGGTTCTGCTGCCAAGCGAACTACATCGCCGCGCAGGGCACTGACCTCTGATGGGAGCGCGGGGGGCTCAAAGCCACCCCGTTCTTCAAAGGCTGAGGCGAGAGCCCAGTAGCCGTCATCGGAAACGATGTCATGCCATGCTCGCAACGCCTGGACGAATACTGCGGCACCAGAATCGTCCAGACCGGCCTCGAACGCACAGAAAAGGCCATGAAGGGCTTCGTCATGGCATCGCGCAATTGAATCTAGCGGATCTGGGATAAACTTGGTAGCGAGGGGTGCCATGCCGGCGTTCTCTGGTTGGGGCGGCTGGTGGAACCAGAGGAGCCTGTCGCTGAGGCGCTGCGTGGGATTCGCTAGTCGGCCTACAGCTGTCCGAATATCCGCCTCAGTTCGAGGAACCTCACCCAAGAGTGGGATGTCGGCTTCATTCGTGCCCGCAAGACCAAGCGTGCTCGCACGTCTCATGCTAGCCGCGGCCTTGTGAATCTCGGACAGCGTGGCGTTGCCCGACAAGCGCAGGACCCGATAGGCGTTCGTTCTAAATCCGTCAGGCACGAACATGGCTTCTTCCTTTATATTTTGGGCACCTAACAGAAATTCGACTGGTCTTTATAAAACCTTTAGCAAACCTATTTTGAGTCTGCCTATGCCCACCGATTTCCTGCCAATTATTGCACGGATATTAATATTTTCATTTATTCAACCTGACTTCAGTGCTGGTATTTTTTTTCGTTATCAAGACTTGATAAAACCGATACAAAGCCGGATCCGTTGGTAAGACCATATACTTTTATCTGGAGGCAGTCAAGAGCAAAAGGTTCCTTCTTTTCAAGCATATTTCGCTGACTTTTGTTTGAAATGCTGCATTGAAGGGGAGAATTAAAAAATCCAGAGTACAGGAAGGAGTCCTCTCTTTTCCAGGAGAATTCCCCCTTCCGGCCGAGTTTAAATCTTCCAAAAACCTTCACACAAAGAAAGGTCTGAGGATTGATAATCACTGGGAGCTATATGTAACAAGAAAGGTGGGGCCATTTCTGACCCTGTCCCTGTCCCCTAATTGAAATTAGATTTCAAACTTGGCAAAAGATTCCTTAATTCAAAAGGACCAGTCCGGTCCAGATGACATTTTTGGAAGAGGAAAGATGAATGGATAACCCTGCATTTTTCACTGTTCTGATGACGTTAATTCCAACTGCCTCCATGGGGGGTCTTGCACGAAAGGGATGCCTGCATACCTCCAAAAACTTATCATCAATACATCTATCACAAAGAACGCAACTCCCTCCAATAAAGCCGGCGGCGAGGTATAATCCTTTTTTGAAGGCTGCCGCTTCAACGGCCTCCACAATTTGGAGAAGCTTAAGCCTGAAAGGACGGTGTAATTCCCTGTTATTTTTCAGGAGGGTAGGATCGATCCTTCCTTTGCTTTTATCCGTTGAATTAATATCTTTCGCCTTCACTTGAACCAGGAGACACCATTTATATCTTGACAGGATTCCCGCAAAAATTCCCACAGGCATGACATAGGGCGGACATGTGAGATAATGGCCATAGCCCGAGCACCTTGGCACTTCACATTTTAATCGGACTCTCTCATCGATTACAACCATTTCGGCAGAAATAATTCTTGCGGCCGTTGCCCCGTTTTCACGTGCGATATCGATAAGTTCATTAGAATGCTTTACATCGTCTGGTTTCATGGAATATTTCTTTCTTGAGTTTAGGAAATCCTTCTCATATCGGTATTTGCCGCCGCCCATACAAATTTTGAATAATTAGTAATATTAGGGCAACTGCCAAATTTACATTCAATAACAATAACCCTGCACTCAGGTTAGGTTTTTCCAGTGGACAACTTTTTCCAGACTCTCGCGGTTACTCCGGAATTGATTGATTATCGCCTGCTTATCTGGATAACCGATAGAAATGGCTACGAGAATTTTCTTTTCTACAGGGATGGGGACATACTTCCTGATGATATCCGGGTAGTGCACACCGGAATGCTGAATGCATGTGCCGAGACCCCTCGAAGTAGCGAGAAGACAGATATTTTGGGCGAAACAGCCGCAATCAAAAAGAGAATAATCTCCCAGGCTCGAATCGAGACAGAGAAAAATTACCTGAGGAGCGTCGAAAAATTTATGCATGGATAGGCTGAAGGCTTTCCTTTTTTCTTTATCCTGGCGTTCAATGCCCAATAGTCCAAAAAGCCCTTTGCCGTTCTCCCGCATCCGATTCATGTAGGAATCTTTCCATATTGCGGTGAGTTGGAAATCTGCGCGAGAGGGGGTTCCTTTTGTCCCTTCGGCCAACAATTCACGACTTAATTGCTGGATTGTTTCTCCCCCAACGACCCAGCACTCCCACGGCTGAGTGTTGATTGCCGAAGGAGCCCGAATAGCTGCCTGCAAAATTTCCTCAAGCATGACCTGGGAAAGGGGATCGGGTTTAAATTTGCGGATGCTTTTTCGATTCTCGATTGCTTCCAAGAGTTTCATTATGTAGCTCCCTGTCTCCCAAATGTTGGCCCGATACCCCCGGATGGGTTGAGATTTTTGAACGAGGAAAAATAAATGAATGGGATGATAACAGGGCTGAGAATGCTGTCAAGGAAAATCCTGGCATAATCCTAACCCTTCAGTCACGGGTGGGTGACCAAGGTCGGAGGAGGAAAGGTTGGGCTGAAGGGGTACTGGGAATCGGCGTCAAACTCAGACGAGCCTTCCTGCCCGATTCCCCTCATGAATCGCTTCCAGAATTCCCCGAGGGACAGAGCAATCCCCGATGCATTGGATCTCCAAGGCTGCAGATTTCAGGGAGTCCAACAGGGAATCATCTGCGGCGAAACCAGCCGCGAAAACGAGGGCGGCAAAACTCGCTTCGCTTTCCTGCCCCTTTAGGTCCCGCAGGATGGCCCGGCCCCCTTCAATCCTGACCACCTCCGTAGAGGTGTGGATGGCCGGCCGCAATTCCAGGAGCCGCTTTAGCAGCAGCTTGCGGGTTCGCGGTTCTACGTCCAAACCAAGTTCCGGCAGTTTTTCGACGAGGGTAACCTCCTTTCCCCTCATCGCCAGGAATTCAGCAGTCTCGCAGCCCACCATTCCTCCGCCCAGGACCAGAATCCGTCTTGCGCCCAGGTTCCCGGTGAGGGCCTCCTCGGCAGTGATGCAAAACTCTTTATCCATCCCGGGGATGGAGGGGCAGATGGCCTTTGCGCCCGTGGCCAGAACCAGCGCGTCCGGCTGCACGTCACGAAGGGTAGAAGCCTCTACTTCGTAGTTGAGAAAAACGGGTATCTTCTCTCTCCAGGTTCTCTGGATCAAAAACTCCATGAACTCGCTGATCTCCTCCCTATGCGGGGGAATCGCTGCTACCCTGAGCTTCCCTCCCAGGAAAGCGGTTTTTTCAAAGAGGAGCACCTCGTGTCCCCTCTGGTGCAGGGTATAGGCACACTCCATCCCGCCGGGACCCCCTCCGGCAACCAGCACCCGCTTTTTCTTACGCGCCGGAATGAGCGCCATTTTCCTTCTTCGGCCCACCTCAGGGTTGACGGTGCACTTCAGCGGCAACTCGAAGATGAGCCTTTTTCCGTGGCAGTAATTGCAGGCCAGGCACTTGCGAATTTCCGGCAGCCTTCCCTCCCAGGCTTTCCGGGGAAGCCAGGGGTCGGCAATCAGGGCCCGTCCCATGCCGACGAGGTCGGCTTTTCCTTCTTCCAGTATCGAGTTGGCCAGGACCGGATCATTGATTCTCCCGGCAACTAGGACGGGAATATGGATCAAAGGTTTGAGTTCCTGGGACAAATGCGCAAGGCATCCCCGGGGCAGAGCCATGGGCTGGATGCTCCACTCCCCGGTTTCCGGCCTCTTTCCGGCAGAGAGGGAGATAAGATCCACGCCCTCCCCCTCGAGGATACGGGCAATTTTTTTTGTGTCTTCCAGGCTGATCCCCCCGCGAACAAACTCGTCCGCGCTCAATCGGAAAGAGATCGGAAAATCTTCCCCCACGGCCTCCCGCACCTTCCGGTAAACCCGGATGGGGAAAGTCATCCTCTTTTCCCAACCGCCGCCGTAGGCATCGGTGCGCTCGTTGGTCAACCCGGAGAGGAATTGCGGAATCAAGTAGCCGTGAGCCCCGTGGATCTCTACCATTTCGAAGCCTGCACGCCGGGCCCTTTCCGCCGCCCGGCCGAAGGCCTCGATCATATTCTCGATGGCCTGGTCATTCAAAGTGTTCACCGACTTTTTATCGGCAGCCTGATAACCCGGGTGGGCAATCTGGATCCCGACCCGAGCGCCCCGGGCTTTGATTGTTTCAGCCAGGTAATTCAGCCCCGAGACATAGTCATCAGAGTAGATCACCAGCCGCGTCCCGCCAAATTCATCGGTGACATAAGCGGCCTGGACGATCACCAAGCCGGCTCCGCCCTTAGCCACCTCCTCGTAAAAGTCGATGAGCTGGAGAGTTACCTCTCCCGTGGCACTCTGCAGTTTGTTCCCCATCGGCAAGAGAGCGATCCGGTTCCTTACCTGCAGGCCTTTGATTGTGATGGGGGTAAAAAGTTTCCAATTCTCGTTCTTCATGCTTCGTGCCTCTCCAGGAAAATCTTTCAGAACCATCCCTTGCCGGACGCCCTGCGCCTGGAACACCCATACCTTCCCATGCGGAGGGAGAAGAGGAAGGGGCAGATTCAAAGAAGAATCCTTTCCCCCTCGACGATTTTCCTGCCGTCCACTTCCAAAACGGGGTTTTGCAGGACGGCGTCAATATGGACATCGCACTCCACCGTGCCTTTAGGATAAATCTGGTAGGTGTTCTGGCCGAAGGCGACATGCATGGTGCCATAGCGGCGTTTGTCGTTCAGCACGCGACCGGTATGCTTCAGGTGGTGGTTGGTCCCGACGGAAATTTCGGCCATATTGTCGGCATTCTTGACGTTCTCAATGATGGCCCGCAATTTCGCCGCTTCTTCACCCCCCTCGACCTTGACCACCCGGCCGTCCTTGACCGTCACGCGAACCGGGGTTTTCGGGCCTTCGGGCCTTTCGCAGATGTTCATGATGGTGCTGTCGAGGATGATCACCCCGTTGGTCGTCCCCTCCGCCGGTCCGGACCATGCTTCCCCGGCGGGGATGCATCCCGACTCTCCCATCTGGCGGCAGATCCCGGCGGCGACGCGGCAGGGGATATCCTCGATGGAGGCGGTAAAATCCGTCCCGGCCGGGGTGGTCACGTGGACTCGTTTTCCCTTGTTCATCACCTCCGCCACTTTGCTGGTCACCTCGTAAATCTTCTCGTAGTCGTGGTTGCGCAGGGCATCCAGGGCGTCGTCCATCCCGCCGCCGTGCCAACCTCCGATGATGAACATCCTGAGCTTCTTCTCCGATTTCAGCCTGGCCACCTCCGTGGCGTGGACCGAGTGGCCGGACGTGGGCGTCATGGGGATATACACGTCAGCCGCCTCCAGGGCCTTCAGGGCTACCTTGGATGGCAACTTCTCCAACTCCCTGAAGGAAGGAGGCGTCACGACAATCGTCGGCTCGGCGTTGAAGAAATAAGCCGCTGAGGCGAAGGCTTCCACCAGGCTGTCATCGGTTTCGGAGTCGGCTAAAATCAGGACCTGTTCTCCCTCTTTCAGCCCGACGTAATGTTTCATCACGTGGTGAGCCAGCAGGGTTTCCCGCCCGGCCATACTCATCTTTCCCATCGTTCTCTCCTTTTGTCGAATTTTGGATTCTAACCCAAAACATTGAGCCCATAGCCTGTTTCCATCCGGACGAACGCAGGGGTCCCCGAGGGATAGCGGAATTCCCTCGTCCGTGGCTAAGAGCGCTTTTATTGGCCGCTCCCCCCATATTAATCTTTGGGTTTTTTCAACCCCAGCTCGCTGAAATATTTTTCCGGAACATCTTGGGTCCTTTTGTAGCAGTACTGATAGCACGGATCCTGGGAATTTTTGGGGCGGTCATAGATCCAGGTCGGGTGCGGCGCTCCTTTTTCTACCCCCATGATGGAGTGCAAGGCGCAATGCCCGCAATAGTAGGAAACGTCCGTCTGATTCCAGGACTCGGGCAGTTTCTTCTGAAGCTTTCCTAGGTTCATGGGAGGCTGGTCGAGCCCCTGGCGCAGCATGCGGCCGCCCGTGTTGCAAGGATCGAGCTTGAGCACAAAACGATCCTCTTCCTCCGTCAGGGTCATCCGGGAGTGATGGGCCCGGTGGATCATGGTTTTGAAGCGGACGGCGTCTTCCGCGATCATCCCCAACATTCTCTCTGCAACCTGGGGCTGGCCAGCGTGACGGAAGCGCATGGCCTTCACCATCTCGTCATCCCCATAGCGTTTGCCGATGTAGGTCAAAAGCACCCAGACGAAATCCACCATCAGGTCATGGGCGTGCTTTGCCTCTTGCTCCATCACCTGGGCGCACTTCCGGGCCTCTTCGACATCCCCCTTGTCCAGGGCCCGGAGGACTTTGTCCAGGTTGGACATGCCCAGCTCTTTTAATTCTTCTTGATCCACGATGACCCCCTTTTAAATTAGATGGGACGCAAATTTTCGCAGGTTCACGCAGATAAATCCCTGAAGGGAGCAGAGTTTTGATGGAACTTTTTACTTTGCCATCCCAATTTTGATTTTTTACGAGACCATCAATTCTATTTCAGAAGCCGGACGAGATCCTCGACTGCGCCAATCTTCTCCAGCCCGAAGACTGCCTCTTGGATCTTTCTGACCTTTTCCTCCCCCACCACATCCCTGGCCAATTTGGAAAACTTGGTCAGAAGTTCTTCCTCGGTGAGGGGGTTGCGCGCATCTCCCTTGGGGAAATCAACCCGCCCGCTCACCTTGCGGCCATCCTGAAAAGTGACTTGTACGGAGGCCGGGCGCAGGGCGGGCCTCAACCTGTCCATTTCCGGGTCATGGATCACTTGCACCCTGCCGGCCAAGTCGTGGATCCGGGGGTCCCGCGTGGCTTTGCCCATCATCTGCTCCAGCCCTACCTCGCCGTATATCAAGGCTGCGGCCACGCCGTAGGGGAGGCTGAACTGGCAAAGGGTAGGGTCGCTCTCCGGGCTGGTCCGGGTCTGCCCGGGAACCTCGGCGGCGAAATCGTACGTCCGGACAACAACTTCCCGGATATCCTCAGGCTTCAGCCCGTACCGGCTTCTCAGGTCGATGGCCACTTCCACTGGGGCATGGATGACCCGGCAGAGGGCAAAAGGCTTGAAGTAAAGTTCGGCTATGGTGGAGAACGTCTCCAGCCCCTCCGTAATCTTTTCCCATTTCGGCTGGTCGCTGACGATCCGCAAAAATCCTTTGCCGATTTTGGGATCGCCCTCCAGCGGGGCGGCATTCAGCCCCCGGCTGGCTAGCAGGGCCGACTCGATCCCGGCCTTAGCTGCGGCTCCGCCATGGACCGGCTTGATCGTGTATCCGCCCCAGAGGTTGTCCCCTGTCGAAATCGGCAGGATAAACCCGGCGATGCCCAGAGCGTTGCAGGTCTGTTCCCTGTCCAACTTGAGGATTGCGGAGGCCGCCGCCGCCGCTCCCACGGCCCCCGCGGTCCCGGTGGGCTGGAACCCCCGGGAAAGGTGGGAAGGGAAGATTGCTTCCGAGACCCGGTTGCCCACCTCGTATCCGGCCGTGACCGCGGCGATCAAATCCCGCCCGGTGCTCTGCCGCCACTCCGCCGTCGCCAGGGAAGCGGAGATCGTGCCGCAGCAGGGGTGATACCCTCCCTTGGTGTAGCCGTCCTGGTATTCCAGGGTTTCCGAGAGGGAACCGTTAGCAAAGGCTGCGCTCCTGGCGGACGTTTTCAGACCGAACCCGAGAACGGTGGCCTGCTCTTGGTCCCCCAGCAGCTGGGTGTATCCCAGGATGGCCTGTCCAAAACGCGTCCGCGTGGCCCCCAGGATAATCCCCAGGTTGTCCAGGATGCACCACTTGATCTTGGACACCACCCCCTGGGGAATGTCTTCGTATCGCAAACCAGCGCAAAAATCGGCCAATTTTTTGGTATAAGCTTCCACTGCCCCTCACCCTCCGTCGCCCGCGAATACCCAGCAGGAACAAGGTTATGATCTATCCATCAAATCATAAATCCTGCTCGCGATCTCCTTGATCCTCATCCCCGGGGTAAAGACCTCGGCGACGCCAATTTGCTTCAGTTGCTCGCCGTCTTTGGGAGGGATGGGACCGCCCAGGATAACTTTTATGTCGTCGACTTTATTTTTCTGCAGCAGTTCCAGGACCCTGCCGGTCAGTTGCATGTGGGCGCCCGCGAGGATGCTCAAGCCGATCAGGTGCACATCCTCTTCGATCGCGGCTTGTACAATCTCCTCCGGCGTCCGCCGGATCCCGGTATAGATGACTTCCATCCCGGCCTCCCGCAAGGCGCGGGCGATGACTTTCGCCCCCCGGTCATGGCTGTCCAGGCCGGGTTTGGCGATGAGAATCCGGATCGGGGGGTTCATCATCATTTCTCTCCTTGCTAAGATCGGTGTTAAATCCTGTCGTCTACCGGGCCTACCCCTGCTGGTGTTCGCCGAAGACCTCTTTCAGGGTTCGAAAAATTTCCCCGATGGTGGCATAGCTTTTCACGGCCTCCTTGATGGGCCCCATCAGGTTGTTCTCGTTGCCTTCCGGTTTGGCCGCGGTCTCCCGGATGGCCGCCAGAGATGCGGCCAGTTTGGCGGAATCCCTCCGGCTTTTGAATTCCTTAAGCTTCCTGATTTGATCCTGCTGCAAGGCCGGGTCCAGCTGATAGTAAGCGTGTTCTTCATACTCCTCCAGCGGCTCGATATGCAGGTTCATGCCCAAAATGATCTTTCTCTTTTCTTCCAGGTCCATTTCGTAGGCAAAGGCGCTCTGGGCGATTTCATTCTGGACATAACCTTTCTTGATGGCGCTCACCATCCCCCCCAGGTCATCGATCTTGGCCAGGTACTGGTTGATTCTCTTCTCCACCTCGTCGGTCAGCCACTCCACGAAATAGGATCCGGCCAGGGGGTCTACAGTATGGGTTACCCCGGTCTCTTCGGCGATGATCTGCAGGGCCCGAAGGGAAATCAGGCTGGCCTTGGCGCTGGGGATGCCATAAGCTTCATCCATGGTCCGGGTGCCGACGCTCTGCGCCCCGGAAAGGACCCCGGCGAACCCCGCCAGGGTGCAGCGGACAATATTCGCTTCGGGGAGCGACCGCCTCAGGTTCAAGCCCACAGCTCCCTGGGAGGCATGGAACCGGAGGGCGCAGGCTTCTTCCTTTTTGGCCCCGAACTTCTCCTTCATGAGCCGGGCCCAGATCCGGCGCATCGCCCGGATTTTGGCGATCTCTTCGAAAAAGTCGCGGTGGTTGACGATGATCGTAAAAAAGAGAGGGCCCAGGTCGTCCGCCGGGATCCCCCGCTTCGCCGCGTTTTCCACGTAGGTAGCGGCGTTCGCCAGGGTAAAGGCCGCCTCCTGCACGGCATTGGCGCCGGCCTCGCGGATCTGGTAGGAGATGGGGTTGAAGGGGTGGAAATTGGGCAAGTTCTCTTGGCAGAAGACGATCGTATCAGAGTGCAGCCGCAGGGACGGGTCGATGGGGAAAATGTAGGTGTTCCGGGCGAAGAATTCCTTCAGGACGTCGTTCTGGAGGAATCCGGTAATCCTGGTCTTGTCTACGCCCTGCCTCTCGGCCACGACATCCAGCATGGCCAGGATTACGGCGGCGTTGGCGTTGGCCACGATGGTGATCCTCGTCTTGTTGAGATCGATGCCGTCGAGGATGGTCTCCATGTCCAGCAGGGAATTGATGGCCACCCCGCACTTGCCTACTTCGCCCTCCGCCCGGGGGTCGTCGGAGTCATATCCCAGCTGACAGGGAAGGTCGCAGGCCATGTACAGGCTGGTCATCCCCTGGGCCAGCAGGCGCCTGTACAGCTGATTGGTCTCGGCGGGGGTGGCGAACCCTGTAAATTGGGCCATCCGGTAGATCTGGCTCCGGTACATGTTGGGGTCGACGCCGCGGGTGAAGGGAAATTCACCGGGGAAGCCGAGAGAGGTTAAATAATTGCTCTCGGCTACGTCCAGGGGGGTGTACAGGGATTTCACGGGGATGCCGGAGTCCGTCTCGAACTTCTCTTTGCGCTCCCCCATCATTAGGAGCTGCTTCCGCAGATTCTCAACCTGCCACTTTTTCTCCTTCTTTTTTATCTCGCTGGCATTTTTCAGCGCCATCGCCCTCTCTCCGCGGGAATTTCGATAGGGATTCATTTTTTAGCAGTGTGAAGTATACTGGGATGGTGATTGTGTGTCAAGGGTATTGGGCACATGAAAATCGCCAACGAGCCTCTGCCTTTGGCAATCGCCTCGATCTAAATCCAGGCACATTATGGCTCTCATCGCTACTACGGAGTGATCCGCCCCTGTGCCCCGCTGCGGTACTCTCATCCTTGTGGGTCCTCCACTTGAATTTCTGCCTTAGCATAAGAAGGACAGGTTCCCATGGTTTATATCCCTACAACGATACATAATTAATTATATGGTTGACATCAATGCCTGACTATGCTACATGTTTTAGAAAAACATGGGGAGGTGTCAGGCCATGGTTCCAGAAAGCCGCGTGCAGGACGG
>Ga0180009_10000952_pt1 | contig 36779 bp, 41 predicted proteins | sample OS_PC_MetaG_FD_123537 | JGI IMG/M metagenome (GOLD analysis project Ga0180009, IMG submission 123537) | Groundwater microbial communities from the Aspo Hard Rock Laboratory (HRL) deep subsurface site, Sweden - OS_PC_MetaG | ecosystem: Environmental > Aquatic > Deep subsurface > Groundwater... | reverse complement strand
GCTCCGGCCGCCGGTTCCTGTTCGTTCGTAAGACGTAACGATATGGTGTACCGGATTTGGGCATGATTCATCACGCCCCTACGACGGAGGGCCGGCGCTTGGGTCGGCTCCTACTGCCTCGGTTTCTTTCCCGGGGCGGTTTTTTTGTTCTTGCTTCTTACTTCTTCCTTCTCCCGTATCTTGACACCCATCCGCGTCTTGGAGTAGCTTGGATGCAAAGAGTCATCGCGCGCTGGACATCGAGTCGGCGCGCATTTCATTGAAACAGCGAATGCTGTCATCCCTGTATGGTCGACAAGATCCAGTACGTGAGCCAAGAAGGTCTCGACAAGCTCAAGGCAGAACATCAAGAGCTTAAGTCCGTCCGGCGCAAGGAAGCGGTCGTGAAGATCGAGACCGCGAAGGCGCTCGGCGACCTGTCCGAGAATGCGGACTATCATGAAGCGAAGAACGAGCTCGCGTTCATCGACGGCCGCATCCAGGAGATCGAGGGGATTCTCAAGAACGTCTCCATCATCGAGGGGGGCGGCGGTTCATCGACGTCGGTGCACATCGGTTCGACCATCGAGGTCGAATCGCGCGGGACGCATAAGTCGTACCGCATCGTCGGGTCCAATGAGGCGGATCCGACGCAAGGCCTCATCTCCAACGAATCGCCGCTCGGTGCCGCGTTTCTCGGCCATGCCGTAGGCGACGACGTGGAGGTCTCGACGCCGGCTGGCACGCAGACGTATCGGATCGTGTCCGTGTCGTGATGGACATATCACCCTTGACCCGTTTACGAACACGGAGTACCGTGCAGACAACCTATGCCCGTTCCGAACGAAGCGGAAGTGAGGCGCGAGAAACTTCGCGCGCTTGAAGATGCCGGCATCCGTCCGTATCCCACGGCCTCGCATCGGGATACGACGTGTGGCGATGCCCTCGCGCGTTTCGACGAGTGGTCCGCCGCGGAGAAATGCGTGACCCTTGCGGGCCGCCTCATGACGACGCGCGTGCACGGCGGACTTATCTTCGCGGACCTGGTCGACGCGACCGGCAAGCTCCAGATCCTCGTGAAGCAGGATATCGTGAGCGACGAGGCGTTCGGAATATTCTGCGACCGCATCGATCCCGGCGACATCATCGAAGCGACCGGCACGCTGTTCGAGACGAAACGAGGGGAAAAGACGTTGCAGGTCTCGTCATGGGCCATCCTCGCGAAGGCCCTACTTCCGTTGCCCGAAAAATGGCACGGCCTGTCTGACCAGGAACTCCGGTATCGGCATCGCGAACTCGACCTCATCGCGAATCCGGAAGTACGCGAGACGTTCCGCAAGCGTTCGCAGGTCATCCGTTCACTCCGCCGCGCGCTCGAGGACGAGGGGTTCGAGGAAGTCGAGACGCCCATCCTCCAAGCCATCCCGGGGGGCGCGACGGCACGGCCATTCGTGACGCACCACAATGCACTCGACATGGACCTGTACCTTCGCATCGCGCCGGAGCTCTACCTGAAGCGCCTCATCGTGGGCGGCTACGAGAGGGTATTCGAGATCGGGAGGCAGTTCCGCAATGAAGGCATGGATTGGTCACACAATCCGGAATTCACGTCGTGCGAGTTCTATTGGGCGTATCAGGACGCGGAGGGACTCATGACGTTCACCGAGTCGCTCCTCGCACGCGTCATCATGGAGGTGAACGGTTCCCTCATCGTGAAGAATGGCGAACAGACGATCGATTTCACTGCGCCATGGCCGCGCATCCCGTTCCGCGACGCCATCAAGGACGCATGCGGCATCGATATCGCGGGCATCACGAAAAAGGATCTCCTCGCCAAGATGAAGAAGCTCGGCATCGAGGTCGAGGACGAAGGCGCGGGTCTCGGGAAGCTGTTCGACGAGCTGTACAAGGATCTCATCCAGTCGAAGCAAACGAGTCCCGCGTTCATCACCGACTATCCCATCGAAATGGAACCGCTCGCGAAGCGGTGCGAGGGCGATACCTGTTTCGTCCAGCGCTTCCAGCTCCTCGCGGCCGGCCGGGAATTGCTAAAGGCCTATGCGGAGCTGAACGATCCCGTCGATCAGTTGCAGCGGTTCACGGCGCAGGAGAAGCTCCGCAAGGAAGGGGACGTAGAGGCGCAGCACATCGATATGGCGTTCGTGGAGGCGCTGGAACACGGCATGCCGCCGACGGCGGGGTGGGGGATGGGCATCGATCGGTTTGTCGCCCTCATCGCGGACGTACGGAGCGTGAAGGACGTCATCCTGTTCCCGACCATGCGCCCGACAGGTCAAGTCGAGAAGACGATGGAAGAAATCCGGGTCGCCCCGGTCAAGGCGAAAGGGAAGATTGCTTCTACGAAACGATAACGCGAATTATGTCAGCGATAACGGTGATGTGCTTCGGCACCTTCGACGGCCTCCACCCCGGTCATGAGGATTATTTTCGACAAGCGCACGAGCAGGGCGATAAGGTCGTGGTTATCGTCGCGCGTGACAGCACGGTCGTCGACGTGAAGGGGGACCTCCCGTCGACGAACGAGACGGATCGTCTACAGGTAATTCAGGAACATCCGCTCGTGGACGAGGCCATGCTCGGTAACTTGGACGACAAGTTCCGCATCATCGAGGAGATTCAACCGGATATCATCTGCCTCGGCTATGATCAGGAATCGTTCACGGACATGCTTGATGTCGAACTGACGCGGCGAGGGCTCGCCATATCGATTATCCGTTGTCATCCGTATTTTCCGGACACGTATAAGTCATCGCTTCTTCGTGGCGCACGCGTAACGGATGCTGATTTCGCCGAGGAAACCGAAGAGGAGGGGATTCCGCTCTGATATGCTCGATTCAAAGTTCATCCGCGACCATGCGGACGAGGTGAAGCGGAACTGCCTTCGACGCAACGCGAACGTCGATGTCGACGCGTTCCTCCGTATGGACGAGGAGCGTCGGAATCTCATCCAGGCCGTCGAAGGCATGCGCGCCGAACGGAACGCGGTCGCGGACTCTATGAAGTCAGTGGATGCATCGGGGCGTAGCGCGCTCATCGAGAGGGGGAAGTCCCTCAAGGAGTCCATCGCTGCGAAGGAGACGGCCTTGTCCGATATCGAGAGGTCCTGGAAGGATTTCCTATATCGCATACCGAACATGACGCATCCGGACGTTCCGGAGGGCGCCTCGGATGAGGAGAACGTAGAAATTCGGACCGTAGGGACCGTAGGGAAAATCAAGGATCCGTTGAATCATGTCCAGATCGCGGAGAAGCACGATCTGATCGATTTCAGTCGAGGTGCCAAGGTCGCTGGCGCAAAGTTCTATTTTTTGAAGGGGAAACTAATGCTCCTGGAGCAGGCACTCGTCCGTTTCGCCTTGGACCGGTTGGTTCGCGAGGGGTTCACGCCCATGACGACACCGGATGTCGCGAAGGACGAGATCCTGATCGGGACAGGTTTCATGCCGCGCGGGCATGAAACACAAATGTATTCATTGGAGAATTCGGATCTATCCCTCATCGGGACCGCGGAAATTCCACTTGGGGGGTATCATGCCGGCGAAATTTTGGACGAATCCGCGTTGCCGTTGCTGTACGCCGGCCTCTCCCACTGTTTTCGGACCGAAGCCGGCGCCTACGGTCGCGAGTCCTATGGCCTATATCGCGTCCATCAGTTCACGAAGGTCGAGATGTTCGCGTATGCCGCACCGGACCAATCGGACGCGTTGCTCGAGCGGATGCAACATACGAGCGAAGACCTGTTCACGGAGCTCGGTATTCCGTTCCGTGTCGTGGAGATCTGCACCGGAGATTTCGGGAATCCGCACTACCGCAAGTACGATATCGAGGCATGGATGTGGGGGAAGGGCGACGGAAAGGGGGGATGGGGAGAGGTGACGTCCGCGTCCAACTGTTCGGACTATCAGGCACGTCGCCTCCAGATTCGCATGCGCCGGAAGGACGGTTCTGTCGAGATGGTCCATACGCTCAACAATACCGCCATCGCGACGTCGCGTGCGCTGATCGTGCTCTTGGAGAACCATCAGAACGAGGACGGCTCCGTGACCGTTCCGGACGCCTTGGTGCCCTTCTGCGGGTTTGATAGAATCGGTTGATGGAACAGCTCGCGTCGAAGACATGGGTCGAGATCTCACGCTCGGCCATTTCGGGCAACATCAAGGCATTCCGTTCGCATGTCGGGAGCGGCGCGTCGCTTATGGCTGTCGTCAAATCGAACGCGTACGGGCACGGGCTCGTTCAGGTCGCGGACGTCGCGCAGAGGGCAGGCGCATCATGGCTTGGTGTCGACAGCGTCGATGAAGGCATCATGTTGCGAGAAAACGGCATAACCAAGAAGATTCTCGTCCTTGGATATACACTCGCCGATCGCGTCGCGGACTGTGTCGGGCACGACCTGTCGTTCATGGTGTCCTCCATGGAGACCGTACGGGCAATCGCGGCGTTGAAGCTCCCGCGCGTCGGACCGCATGCCTCGCGACGGAGACGTGCGGCACATGTCCATGTGAAGGTCGATACCGGCACGACGCGTCAAGGCGTGATGGGCGACGACCTCCTTCGTCTGACGCGGGCGCTCAAAGGGACACCCGGCACGCTCATCGAGGGCGTAGCGACGCATTACGCGAACATCGAGGATACGACGGACGGCTCGTATGCGGAGCTTCAGCTCAAGCGGTTTCATGACGCGCTCGCATCATTGCGGGACGACGGAATCGATCCACCGATACGTCACACAGCATGCAGCGCCGCCGCCATCCTGTATCCGGATACGCATTTCAATCTCGTTCGTCTCGGCGTCTCGATGTACGGTCTCTGGCCATCGAAGGAGACGCATGCCGTCGCGACACGTGAAGGCCGTCTTCTTGACCTCCGACCCGTAATGACATGGAAGACCGTCGTCGCGCAGATCAAGCACGTGAAGAAGGGGACACCTATCAGCTACGGGCTGACGGAGCGGGTCAGTCGTGCATCCACACTTGCGCTCATCCCCGTCGGGTATTGGGATGGGTATGACCGCGGGCTCTCATCCACAGGCGTCGTCCTCATCCGCGGAAGGAGATGCAAGGTCATGGGGCGCATCTGCATGAACATGTTCGTGGTCGACGCGACGGATGTCCCTGGCATACGTGTCGAGGACGAGGTCGTGCTGCTCGGAACACAGAAGCGTGAAAGCATCACGGCGGATGACATTGCATCAAAGATTAGTTCAATCAATTATGAGGTCGTGACACGCGTGAACCCGCTGATTCCTCGCGTCCTCGTTAGGTAGATATATGGAGTACCCCCAGCCCGAGAGGGGAATGTACAGCTCGAAGCGCCTCGTCCAACAGAAATCGAGCCACACGTTCGTCATCGCCCTCGTGATGGCGTTCGCCGTCATAGGATGGGCGTGGTTCTTTTTTTCTTCCGGATTCTGGAACATCGCTGAAGTGGACATCGAGGGTCTTCGCTCATTGGAGAGGGGAGAGGTGCTCGAGGAGACCTACCGAATCATCGATACCAGGGGATGGAGACCGTGGAGTACGAGGAATCTACTGATGATGGATACGATGAAGCTTGGAATCGCATTGAAAGAGCGGTTGTTCATTGAAGACGTGGTTGTGGATAAGTCGTATCCAGATGTTTTACGACTCTTGATTAAAGAGCGTCAGAGGAGTGTGGTCTTAGTGTCGAATGATCAGTACGTCAATATAGATGCCTCCGGTATCGTCACAGATAATGTCGAGGGAGACTCTCTGCGCGCATCACAGGACCGTGTCGCCGCCCGCGCGTTCGCTGACGAAATCCATTCGCTTGTCATCGTTATGCAAACCGCGGATCCGTTAGCTCCTGGATTCAAGGTCGCTGAGGCCGAGGACGTCAGGCGTTGGATGGATGTCGCAAGGGCTTTGGTCCTAGGGGGCCTTAAAATTCGTTTTATGAAGATTCAGACCCCTCAGGCATCCTTGGGACGCTTTGTGAGCGAACGAGGCTACGATATCTATGTAGACCTAAAAATGCCCGTAGAGCCTCAGATAGCGACGTATCAGGCATATATGCGGTCTCAGCCTGATGAATCGCAGATTAAGGAGCATATGGATATTCGTATATCTGGACAGGTCATCATCAAATAGAGGATTTATTGGGGTTTGGTGCGCAAGAAAGCTAAGAGATCGGCGTTTTGAGGTATGCCAGATACCCCGAATTGGCTAAAAAGCTTCTAAAGGGTTATTTGAAGTACCCCATGTGTCTCATAAGGTATATTGTGCGACGCATAGTATTTTTAGACTCAGAGCCCCGTTTAACTCCCCTTCCCCACCGTATAAAATCGAAATTTTCGATCGTCGTCTTTTTGTACCTACGTAGTTACTACCCCGTAACGTACCTACGAAACGTTTCTTCCTATGCCGCCCTTCGTCCGTTTCGCCCGTTACATTCGAGTGTATCGTGACTTTGACACGTCTGTGTACAGTGACAGAATTGCCTATCCCCTCTTGTTGGCTAAGTTTAGCTAAAAATATTAAGATTGTTTATGTTTTGACATGATATATGTCTGTTATTCTTGACAAAAAGGCAAAAATGTGATATTGTACACATCGAGTGCTTCAAAATAGTCGAATCGTAGTTGATACCAAAAAGTGGCACGTTTACAAAGGATTTCGACCTGAAGAACGGAGCGGGCGTTTCCGTTCGTCAGGTCGGACTTTCTCCGCCATCCGTCAGTTCGGCGGATCGTGCGAGGAAGTCAGAGAGACGGTCAATGAAAAGATTTACGGTCAGCGCTGGTGGATTCCGGGTCGTCTCGAATAGGCCCTCCATCATCCTCATCGTCGCCGATGCGATGAGGGGCAAAGGTCTCCGACCCGAAGTCGAGGGATGTTCGTCAGCGGAGCTCTGCACCGACCCTCCGTCCTGGGGCGCGTTGATGCGGACCAGGGGAGAGACGGTCGTGATGGAGAGCCCGGACATTCCGCCCTTCATCATCTCGAAAATCGTGACCGGAGATATGTCGGTCGTCGGTTTCCTCGTCCCGTAGCGGGACGCCCGGCCACTTGAGCCGCCGGGATACCAAAGGGCTCTTTTTTCTTATCCTTTCACTGGCGGATCAGGCGGAATGATGTTGATGTCCCACCAGGCCTTGATGCTGGATGCGAGATCACGCGCCCAGAAATACGTGTTGCGTCGATAGACGTGGCGGTCTGCCGTGACGCCGATGGCGTCGATGCCGAACGCGTTGCAGAGATACAACGCGCGTCCAAGATGGAACCGTTGCGTCACGACAACGGCCGTTTCGATATGCAGGACCTGGGCCGCGCGTTTACAACTCTCATAGGTCCGGTATCCCCTGTCGTCGACGATAATATGCTCCCACGGCACGTCCGCCGTCGTCAGATGGTCCCGCATCGAGGCAATCTCATTCACATGAAATCGTCCATCGTCGCCCGTGATGAGGATGCGGTCCACCGTACCGTTGCGGTAGAGGTCGAGGCCCGTGTCGAGGCGGTCGCGTAGGGCGTCGGACGGCGTGCCATCCGGGAGGATAGAGGCGCCGAGGACGATGGCGACGTCCGCGGACGGGACCGAGGTGACGTTCGGGGCGAAGATGCGGCCCGCATACGTCAGTTGCACCTGCGCGAGGATGACCGCAAGGATGGCGAGCGACACGAACACGACGCCAAGTGCGACGAAGACGGTCTTCAATAGGACTCCTCGGCGACGGGTGGTTGTCGCCGCGATATCCGTCGGAATCACGTCTTGAAGCTCGTCGTTCATGCGTCTGTGGCCGGTTTATCGATTTGGAGGGGTTCATACCCATCCGATGCGCCCGTCAGCTTCAGAACATCCTTGTCGATCTTGGCGAATTCCTTGTCCGCGAAGTTGTATTTGTTTACGACGGTCGCGAGGTTGGAGCCCAAACCCTTGAAATGCGTCTCGTACGCCGCCAGGTGTTTCCCAAGCTCCCCGACCCGTTTGATGACCTCTACGGCTTGTTCCTCGATCTGGAGCGCGCGTAGGCCCTGCAGGACGGTCTGGAGATATGCGAGGAACGAGGTCGGTGACACCACGAGCACATGGTACTTGGCCGCGGCGCGCTGGATGATGTTCTCGGTGTCTTCTGTCACGGCACCGATCTTATTGACGAGCAGGTCATAGTAGATGGCTTCGTGCGGGATGAACATGAACGCGAAGTCCATAGTACTCTCGTTCGGGCGGATGTATTTGGATGTCTCCTTCACGCGTTCCTTCAGGTCGTTCACGAAGAGCTTCTCGAGCCTGTCGCGTTCCGTTGCATTTTCCTCGACGGCGAGGCGGTTGTAGTTCTCGAGCGAGAACTTGGAGTCGATGGGCACGATCTTGTCCTTGACGAAGACTACGGCGTCCACGATTTCCCCATCCGCGAACCGATACTGCATCTGGAAGCTCTCCGGCGGCATGACGTTCTTGAGGAGCGTTTCGAGGAAGTACTCGCCCAGCACTCCGCGTTGCTTGGGGTTCTTGAGCATCTGCTGGAGTTTCTGCAGCTCGTTCGTTTCAGTCAAGACCTGTCGAGAGATTTCCTCGACCTTGGTCATGCGCTCGGTCACGTCCCGCACGAGGCCTGACGAGGTGGCGAAGCTTTGGCGCACGGCCTGGTTCGTCTCGCCCATCCTATCCCCCAACTCCTTCTGGAGCTGGGCCATTTGGTTCTGCAGGAGCTGGAGCGAGCCCGTGTCGTGGCCCGACCCGGACGTCAGCTTCCGCACCGAGACCGCGAGATACGCGACTCCTGCCACGAGGGCGATTCCGAGGAAAATAAGGAGGAGATTGAGGGGTTCCATAACCCCAGAACCTTATCACATTCTTCCCCTCTTGACGCGACCCCACTTCCCTTCACGAAACGCGCTTGCTACTTTTTCGGGTGCAAGATTATCCACACAACCTATGACACAACAAATGTCCGACGAATGGGGCGACGGCGGTACGCAGACCGAAGAGGATTTGAATGCTCTCGGGGTTTCCGTGAAGGTTGCCGGGGAGGAGGACGATCTCGATGAGTCGGAAGACCTCAAGAAGGAAGAGGATACGGTCGTCGCCCCTTCGATCGAGGACGAGGAGGAACCACTCGATGGTCTCGCACGGCTCGAAATGCTCGAGAAGACCCTCGAGGTGGATCCGATTGACCTTGGCGAGGAGGAGTAGACGACGGACGTCGCAGTTGACATCCGCACCGCTCACGGCGTAAGACTCTTCACGAGGAGGTTGTTCATGTTCCTCGTGATTTCCAGGGCTCAGTTGACTTGGGAGGAAGCCGTGGACAGGTTCCTCTCCAGTAAGACGGGTCAGGCCATGACCCACGATTTCGATGCAGAGATGCTGAAGACCCTCCGGTCCGTGCTCACGGCCCTGATTCTTCCGCCGCACGACGCGCCAGCCGTGACGTGTCGTGCCATCGCGAATCATGCTGGGGGCTCATTCAAGCCCGTCTCGAAAGAGGTTCTTTCCAAGAGGAGTGGGTCCGCTGCGCGGAAACGTTCCGCGTGCGGGTCCGTGCCGCAAATCCAGGCATCTTCGGTGAGGCGTTCGTCCCGTTGCTCTCGGCGCCACGGCCGCGACCGTCACAAATCAACGTCGTGGAAATCGCGACGCTCCGCATCAAAGGCGGTTCATGATCGTCTTCCCCGCTTCCGTTCCATGGTGGAGCGGTTTTTTATCGGTTCAGCCGGAATTCCTCGCGGGCTTCCTTGCCCTCCGGAACGAGCGCATGCGTGATGTTCTGCGTGACCATGACGAGAGACGCGGCGATGACTGTCCACCAGAGCAGGCCGACGAGGGCCCATCCCCGGCGATACCTCGCACAATAGGCGATAGCCGCGCCGAAACCGAAGACCGGGAGCGAGAACGAGACAATCCAGTCGTTGCGGTCCATGGACGTCAGGTCCGTGTTCTTGCCGAGGTGGAGAAGTCCGACGAGACGCAGGACCAGCGGAAAAACCATGAGCGTCGCGACGAGGAGGACGAGCCGCGCGCTGCCCAGCGAGAAGAGGATGTCGGTGATGCGGGTCTCGTCCGCCTTGGTGAGGAGCGAGCGGACCACGAGCGGAAACGAGAAAAACGCCACGAGGACGGGCGTGAAGAGCGTCCAGAAGGTCCAGCGTTTCCAGATGTACCAGTACCAGATGGCGGTCGTAGGGTTGGCGACCATCGCTACGCCCCAGAGGATACGCTGCATACGTGACGCGCGGGGCGTCTGCGTGGCGTGGACGACAGCCCAGATCCAAAAGACGAGGTAGATGCCGACGGAAACGCTAAACAGAATCTGCGCAAGGAATCGCATAGTGACGTCAGTAGTCTATCCCCTTTCGGGCAATCGTGCCACGGCTGAAGTAATGGGCTACGGGATGGATTTCGGAGATGAGGTCCGCGAGTGCGAGGAACGACCGCGGCGCTTCACGCCCCGTCAGGATGAGCTCGATGTCTGAAGGTCGGGTTTCGAGCACGCGCAGGACGTCCGGCTCCTCTAGGATCCCGAGCGTCGTCGCGATGTTGATTTCGTCGAGGATGATGATTTCGTGTCGTCTTTCCGCAAAAAGACGCTCGACGAGGCGAAGTCCCCGTTCCCCTTCCGTTCGGTCTTCACCAGTCACGCCGAAGCGAAAACGACCGGTCCCGCGGTCGATGCGATCGAGGCCGGTGGCGAAAATCTCGATTTCCGGGATACGTTCCGCTATGATAGCGCGCTCCGAGTAGTCGTTGCCCCCCTTGTCGAACGCGACCATAGCGACATGACGATTGGTCGCGGCGGCGCGCAGGGCGATACCGAGGGCAGCAGTGGTCTTTCCCTTCCCGTTACCGGTATAGACCTGGACGAATCCCCAGCGTTCTTGACACGGCATGTCATGTTGATGCATACTTCTGCCTTCGGTCATCTTTTGGAGGAGAATCATGACCCAGAGTGTCCGTCCGTGTCTGCCTTTTTCAGCCGCGCCCGCAAAGACGATTCGATGCTCCACCCGCACGGTCGCCGCCATGGATTTCAGGTCCGGTCTCGTGCGACATTTTTCCGAGAAGTTCGAGACATCCCTTTCGTTCATCCCGGATCCGGGAGATACGAGCGTCTATGAGACGATTCGAGCGCACCTTCGCAAGCAGGTGAACGACGACGGCGTCCTCGTCCTCATGATCGACGGCGTTCCCCGCGAGCTCCATGTCGAGGATGGAGGAGCCGAGTACGTCACGGTTCATCCGAATCGTCCCTTCCCTGCGGCACGTCACTCCGGCACATCGATCAAGGAGAGGCTGATGGATCGTATCCCCTACGGTTGCTGAGCCTCCCGCGATTCGTCCTTCCCCCGAGACTCCTCGGGGCGTGTTTTTATCCTAGGAACATCCTGCGACCGACCCGCAGTTGAGGCATTTGTAGCACGCGCCATTTCGAACCATCATGGTCCCGCAGGTGTCGCACGGCGGCGCGTCCGACTGGTTACTGAAGGTCGCTTGGAGCATATTGAGGTCTGACGTGGCTTCGGACGATGCCGACCCCGATGCGGCCGTCCGGTCGAGTAACGTGGCCTGGCGGGTGTCTGCCTGCGCAACGGAAGTTTCCGTTTCCGGAGACGGAACGTCCGTATCGATGGACGAGACGGCGCCGCCCTCGATGACGTTGATGCCGAGCGCCTTCCGTTCCTCGGGCGGGAGGAATTTCATGCCCATCCAGCGGAAGATGTAGTCGATGATGGATTTTGCGACGCGGATGTTGGGGTTCGCGGTGAAGCCGGACGGTTCGAATCGGACATGCGAGAATTTGTTGACGAGGATCTCGAGCGGCACGCCGTACTGCAGGCCGACCGAGACCGACGTCGAGAACGCATCCATGAGGCCGGAGAGCGTACTCCCCTCTTTGTTCATGGTGATGAAGACTTCGCCCGGCACGCCGTCGTCGTACAGACCGACCGTGATGTACCCCTCGTGCGGGCCGATCTGGAACTTGTGTGTGAGCGCCTTGCGTTCGTCCGGCAGACGGCGACGACGCGGGGCATAGATCGTCTCGGTCACGATCCTGATTTCCGGCTCGGCCTTCGGTGCGTCTTCCTTGTCCGACACGGCCTTCTTGGTGACAGTGACCGCTTGGGAACGCTTGCACCCGTCGCGGTAGACGGCCACGGCCTTGAGGCCGAGGCGCCACCCCTCCATGTAGACGTCCGTTACCTCGTCGACGGTCGCGTTACTCGGCATGTTCACCGTTTTCGAGATAGCTCCCGAGAGGAACGGTTGGACTGCGCCCATCATCTTGATGTGGCCCATGTGATGGATGAACCGTGTCCCCTTGGCCGGCTTGAACGCGCAGTCGAATACGGGGAGGTGTTCTGGCTTCAGGTGCGGGGTACCTTCGATCGTGTCGTTTTCGTCGATGTAGGCGAGGATATCGCGTGATTCGGCTTCGGTGTAGCCAAGACGATGCAGCGCCTCCGGCACGGTGTGGTTCACGATCTTGATCATGCCGCCGCCCACAAGCCACTTGTATTTGACGAGCGCGATATCCGGTTCGATGCCTGTGGTGTCGCAGTCCATCAGGAAGGCGATGGTGCCGGTCGGCGCGAGGACCGAGATCTGCGCGTTGCGGTAGCCGTGCGCCTCCCCGGCCGCAAGCGTCTCGTCCCAGATGGTCCGTGCGCGGTCGAGCAAGTCCGCCGGCACGCCGTCCTCGGCGATGCGGGTCGCTGCGTCGCGGTGCATATGCATGACGCGAAGCATCGGCTCCTCGTTCTTGGCGTATCCCCGGAATGCGCCGAGCTTCTCCGCGACCGCCGCGGATTTTCGGTAGGCCGTGGCGGACATGACCGAAGTGAGGGCTGCTGCCATGTTACGTCCCCCGTCCGAGTCGTACGGAAGTCCCATACTCATGAGGAGCGAGCCGAGGTTGGCGTAGCCCAAGCCGAGCGGCCGGTACGCATGCGAGTTCTCCTCGATGGCCGGCGTCGGATAGGAGGAGAATCCGATGACGATCTCCTGCGCCAGAATCATGATGTGGCACGTGTGCTCGAACTGCGCGATGTCGAACGAACCATCGGGACGGCGACACTTCATGAGGTTCACGGACGCGAGATTGCAGGACGAATCGTCGAGGAACATGAATTCCGAGCACGGGTTCGACGCGCGGATGCGATCCGTGTTCGGGCAGGTGTGCCAGTCGTTGATGGTCGTGTCGTATTGGACGCCGGGGTCGCCGCACTGCCACGCCGCGTCCGAGATCTGTCGCATGACGTCGCGCGCCTTGAGGGTCTCGCACGCCTCGCCGGACGTGATGTACTTCGTCACATGGTCCCCGTCCGCCTCCACGGCCTTCATGAACGCGTCTGTGAGCCGTACCGAGTTGTTGGCGTTCTGGAACGCGATGGAGGCATATGCCTCGCCGGTCATGGATCCGTCATAGCCCGCGTCAATGAGCGCGTGGGCCTTCTTCTCCTCCTTCGCCTTGCACCACGTGAATTCGAGGATATCCGGGTGATCGATGTCGAGCATGACCATCTTGGCCGCGCGCCGCGTCTTGCCGCCGCTCTTGATGACGCCCGCGAACGCGTCGAAGCCGCGCATGAACGAGACGGGGCCGGATGAGTGACCCGATGATTGGCCGAGCTTCTCCTTGGACGAGCGGAGCGTCGAGAGGTTGGAGCCCGTGCCGGAGCCGTATTTAAAGAGCATGCCCTCCGTGACCGCAAGGTTCAGGATGGAGCGCATGTCGTCGTACACCGAATTGATGAAGCAGGCGGAGCACTGCGGCGTCGGGGAGATACCGACGTTGAACCAGACCGGGCTGTTGAACGCGGCGCGTTGATTCACGAGGATGGACGTCAGTTCCGCCTCGAACGCAGACGCGTCTTTCTCGGCCTGAAAATAGCCCCCGACCTTCCCCCACTGTGCGATAGTCTTAGCGACCCGGTCCACCATCTGCTTGACCGAGGATTCTCGCTCCGGCGTGCCGATCCGTCCGCGGAAATACTTGGAGACGACGATGTTGGTCGCGGTCTGGCTGAACGATTTCGGGATCTCGACCCCGCGCTGCTCGAAGACCACGTCGCCCTTTTCGTTGGAAATGACGGCATCCCGCTTGTCCCATTCGATCTCGTCGTACGGATGCGTGCCATCGGTCGTGAAGAGGCGTGGGACTTCGATACCTCGGCCGTAGGTCGGCGTCTCGTGGAGGACACGCGTGCGCGTTCGGTGCGAGAGGTACTGCTTCGAGACATGCGGGAGGTTCGCGTCGATGAGCGTCACGCCGACTACGTCTCGGACCAGATCCACGCTCGGGACCGTATGGCCGTCGAACATCTGGATGAGGCGCGTCAGTACGTTCTGGGTGACGCGACGGAAGGCCTTCTGCTCGTTCGTGGAGGTCATCCCGACAGACTCGAACGCGGCACGGATGGATCGCTCGAGCTTGGCGGGATCGAAATCGTCGATGCGGCCGTCGCGTCTTCGGATGGACTTCACGGAGGTGACGTATTCCCACACGGCGTTCGCGGCGTTTTTGGCCTCGGCCTTCACGGACGAAGCTTCGTTGTGCGCGACGCTTGAAACAACCGACTCCTTCATAGTGGACGGGGTTTAGGATGATTGATTTTTTTTCTCGCGCGGTCCCGCGTCCCGAGGTTTCGACGAGCGGTAGCTCATCGAGGTGCGTGTACCAAGGGGTTTTGTTTCCGATCCGTCCCTATTTTGGGGTACGAACAGAAAGGTCGGCTGAACCGTGCGACCACTATATCTTGTGGTCGCTTTCGCAGTATACCACGAGATGTAGTGGTCGCAGGTCCATGAGATACTCCGACGCTGTGGATAGGATTCGAAAGGACGATTTTGCGGGGACCTAGATGCCGAGGCTGAGGTTGATGGGCGGTTTTACGTTCGGTTCGGGTGGGGCGATAGGCATCGGGACGTCCTGTTTCTGCCCCATGCGGTCGAAGAACGAGACCTTCCCCTGCTCCATCGCATATTCATACACCTCACGCGTCACCTTCACGTCTTGGAGGCAGTAGTCGGCGAGTTTTTGTATTTCCCCTTTTCGCCAATACTCCACGGCCATGAGTCCGGTACCGCTCTTGCCGATGCCGAGCGTCGCATGAGCCACGTCGTCGAGTTTTACCCGGTGACCGATGCGCTTGACGATTTCGGCCATGATGTCGATCGTCGGGAGCTTCATCAGATCGCCCGTGTAGTACGACTGCATGCACGGGTAGTCGAAACCAAAAAGGTTGTATCCGATGATGCGGTCCGAACGCTCGAGCCGCGGCCACAGTTTAGCGAGGTCTTCCTCAAGAAACGTCTCATACGAATCGGTCTCGTAGAAGTAGCAGCCGATGAGCGAGATCTGCAGGAGCTCGGGCGAGTGGCCGCCCACGTCCTGAAAGGTGTTCTGGGTCTCGATGTCGAGGACGATTTCGGTGCGCATAGAAGCCGCCAGAATGTATCACACGGATGCGGACAGATGAAGATGGAGAGGCCTTGACGGCCGCGTGCCGATACGTCTGCAAAAGAAAAGCCCCGCATCGACGAATCGATGCGGGGCATGACGGACAGACATGTCCGCCGAGGGGTGAGGGGTTGAGGTTGAGACCGACTACTTCTTCTTGGGCTCCAATGCCCGAGAGACCCAGCCGGTGTCGTTCGTCGCCTCGATGGCCTTGTCGAGGGTACCCTCGATGGCATTCGCGGCCTGGACGTGAGGCTTCTCCTCGACCGTCCAGTCCCAGGCCATCAGAGCGCCACGGTAGGCGCTGTAGAAGACGAGGGCGAGGAGCGAAAGGACGATGAGCAGTCCGAAAACGTTTTTCATGACATATCTCCCTGTGCCGTCGGTACGTCCAATACGCGGAGGATCCGCGACGTGGAGTTCCCTGTGTGTAGAAAACGGCGGGCTGCAGACCATCCAGAATGGTCTGAAATTCGCCGTGTTCTACGATCTGGGCATTATCAAAGAACGAACAAATATAGCACAAAATGGGCCTTTTGTCAAGGGTGGAGAGGTTTGGGCGCATAAACCGTGCGCTACTACGGTCGATGGTGCGGGAGGCGCATTGCCATGCTCCGCTACGTTGATCGTGTAGGGGCGGATGGCAATCCGCCCTCCGCGGTCGTACGTCTCACGGAGACGTGTGCTCGCGGTAGAAGATTTTGGCCTCCTCCCAGAACTCGGGATGTCCTTGTGTCTCTTTCATCCAATACCACCACTCCACGCCCCAGAAATCGATGGGCGTGATGCCCATCCGTTCCGCGAAGCCGAAGTTCTTCCGCATCTGATCGAGATTCATGGTCGAAAGCTGGTCGTCGATGGATGTCTCGGTCAACGGATGGTCGCTCCAGGGTTCCATCTGGAATTCGCTGACGTAGATGTCGTGGACGCCGAAGAGCGAGACGAGCAAGGCTTTGCGCTCGTAGAACCACGACGGGATGAAGATGTAGCGCCACGTGCCGATGAGCGGATTCTTGACCACGCGATAGACGCTTACGCCGAGCGTGTCGACCGTACGGCCGAAGGTGAGCCAGGCTGAGAGTTCACCTGAGTCTGTGGTGCCGACCGGTCGCGTCGAATCAAGCCGGCGAACGAGGTCGATCTCCTGCTTGAGGAATCCCATGTCCGGGATGGGGCATTCGCCGTAGAGGAAGTGCGGTTCGTTTTCGACCTGCCAAGCGACGATGGCCGGCGTTTCGCGGTAGCGCGTCACGAGCGTCTCGATGAAGGCGAGCGTCTTCTGCCGTTGTTCCTCGCGCGGAAGGGCCTTCCACCAGTCAGGCGCCCAGCATTCAGGCCAGCGCGGGACCTTCTCCCCTATCGCCAGCACCACGCTGCCGCCCGCATCCGCCACGACGGCGATATCGCGGTCGAGTGGTCCGAAGTCATAGACACCGGGCGTGGGCTCTACCGTATTCCAGGTCACGGGGATGCGGAAGCGGCGGATGCCGAGATCATCGATGGCGCCTTTCAGCACGGCGTCCGCATCCAGACCGAGGTCGTCTTCCGCATACGCGCGGCTGAAGGTCATGCCATAGGTCACGCCGGTCGAGACTTTTGGCCAGCCGACGAAGAGGAACGCGGCGAGGAGGAGGATGGCGATGACGATCGCCCAGACGAACCATGTGAGGATGGCGAGCATAGGAAGTCGTGTACGTTCCTTGGAGTCTTCAGGCGTGGCGCGCGGGATTTTTCGGATCATAGGGATGATGTCAGACCACGAGCCAGAGCCCGACGGCCGTGATGATGAGGGCGAGGACCTTGAGGATGGTGGCGCTCCGGTCGAACCTTTCCTTGAGGAGCTGCGGCGCGCGACGTCGAAGGGCGAACGCCACGATGACGAGGAACGCATATTGGACGGCCTGAAGCGCGTTCACGATGGCGGCACTTCCGCGTGCGACACCGATCTGCACGAACAGAAAACCGACCGCGCCGAGCGACTGGCCGACTACTGCGAACATGGCGGCGCGCCCGGTCCGTTTCCGGGCTTTCGCGTCCTTCGGTCTGATCATGCTCCAGACTTCCCTGCCGGCAATGGGGTCCACGAGTGTGATAAGGATGATGGCGGTCGCAGCCGCGGCGATGCGCGTCGTGATGAATCCGGAGAGGAACCCAGCGGTGTCGTAGACGGCCTTGCCCGTGACGGTCGCGAGGGCGAAGAGGAACGCGGACAGGACGCCGAAGAGCACGGCATCGCGCGTCGGCTTCCCCCGTCCACCCGAGGACGACAGGATAATGGTCGCGACGATAAGCAGGGCAAAGCCGATGAGATGACGGAGCGCCAACCGTTCGCCGAGGAACGTCGCAGTGCCGACGAGCGTCAGGATGGGGATGAGGGACCCGACGATGGGCACGACGCGACTCGCTTCTCCGCGTGCCAGCGCGGCGAAGAACGTATGCAGAGCGAAGATGAACGTGGCGCCCGAGACGATGGCGACGAGGAGCATAAGTCCCGCTGGCCACGACGGCACCCACGGGATGGCGACGAGGACGAGGCTCGAGAGGATGCCGACCATGCCGGCGTACGTCGCGCTGCGCTTGAACGCGGTCGAAAGGAGCGCCTTGTCGATGATGAAGGCCGCGCCGTTGGCGAGATGCCCGATGATGGCGTAGATGAACCAGGTCATAGATCGATGGAATCGGCGAAGCGCGGGACGTCGGCCGGGATGTCGAGGTCCTCGGTGATGCGTGAGGCGAGTGCGGCCGCCGCGTCCTCTTCCCCATGCGTACAGTAGACATGGCCCGGCAGCTTCTTGGCGGTCTTGAGCCACTCGATAAGCTTCGGCTGGTCCGCATGCGCGCTGAAGGCGCCGATGGGGATGATGGAAGCCTTGACGTCGATCCGTTCACCGAGCACATCCACACGCTTTTCCCCGGAATACAGCCGTCTCCCGAGCGTACCGCGCGCCTGATAGCCGATGATGAGCACGGTGTTCCGCTTGTTCCCGAGGTACCGGACGAGGTGATGCTGGATGCGGCCGCCGTTCATCATGCCGGATCCCGCGATGATGATCTTGGGCGGATGCGTGCCGTTGATGGCCTTCGACTCCTCCCGCGTCCGTGTCGTCACAAGACCGGGTACGTCGAAGAAGTCGTTGCCCGTGAGGACCATCTTCAGCGCCTCCGCGTCGTAGTAGCGCGGGAACCGCTTGATGATCTTCGTGATCTTGATGGCCATCGGGCTGTCGAGGAAGCTGTCGACCTCCGGGACGAGTCGATGCTCGACGAGGTGATGGAGCTCGTAGAGGAGCTGTTGGGTCCGTTCCACGGCGAACGCCGGGATGATGAGCGTCCCATGACGTTTGATCGTGTCGACGATGACCGAGCGGAGTCGCGTCTGGCGCGTGGACTCGTCCTCATGGATGCGGTTGCCATAGGTCGACTCGATGACGGCCACGTCGGCCTGCGCGAGCGGGGCTGTCGGCCGCAGGATGGGGACGTCGTGGTTGCCGAGGTCGCCGGAGAACGCGGCCCGTGGTCCGCCCTTCTCCTCCATCTCGACGAACGCGCTTCCGAAGATATGACCCGCATCGCGGAACCGGAACGAGAGGTCGCCGATGGTGACCTTGCGGGAATAGTCCACGTTCGTGAAGCGTTCCGTCACGGCTTCTACGTCCTTCCTGTCGTAGAGTTTGGGTCGGTATTCACGCTTGAACTCGTCCTGCATGATCTGCTCCGCGTCCTCCAAGACGACCGTCGCGATTTCGGATGTGGGTGGCGTAGCGTAGATTTTTCCCTTGAAGCGCTCCTTCATGAGCTTCGGGAGACGTCCCACGTGGTCGAGATGTCCGTGTGTCACGATGGCCGCGTCGACGGTCGAGGGGTCGAACCCGAAATCCTGGAAGTTCTTCGCGTCGGTGAAGGCGGAGCCTTGGAACATGCCGCAATCCACCACGACTCGCGTCCGGCGCGTCTCGACGAGCATGCAGGAACCCGTGACTTCACGGGTCGCGCCGAAGAACGAAATCCGCATACGCATGGGATTGTAGCATGGATACGGCCCTTCCGCGTGTGGTATGATGGTGCATATGCTACGTATTCCTGCGCGTTTCCTCGGTCTGATGCTCCTCGGCGTCCTGTTCGGCGCAGGATGTCTCCCCGGTCGTGGAGACAAGACACCCCCCACTTCCCAACCGACACCTGTCGTCGAGAAGCAGGAGGAACCGTCGACGCAGACGGAGCCAAGCGACCCGATCGAAGCCGAGGCGTATGATGATGCCGCGTTGACGGCCGAGGAGGATCGGCTCTTGGAAGAAGTGGATCGCGCTGGAGCCTTGCATGATGCGGATGTCGGATCTCTGGAGGATTCCTTCGCGGAAGAAGGCGAGAACGATACGCGATCCATCGATTGATAAATATATGACATCCCCTTTTCGCCTCCGACATCTTCTTCCATGCCTGGCGCTCGTCGCCTTCGGTGCCGGATGTTCCCTTCCCTTCGGCGATACAGCCGATTCCGAATCGACCGTGACCGCATCCATGCGTCAGCCGGCTCCTTCGACGTCTCCGACGGCAGAACCTGTCATTCCACCCGAGGCCGCAAACGTCCCCCGACCGTATTGACGAAAAAAATACGGACCCGCACGGTCCGTATTTTTTTTGCTCGTTTATCTCTGTAGGATGGCTTCGGCCCGGATTTTCGCTTCTGCCTGGAGCACCGGCAGGATGTCCGAGAGCACGCTCGATGACCTGACACGGTCCCGACCGTCTTCCGCATGCTCACGCAACGTCATGTCCCATGAGGGATCGTTCATGTCGTCCGACCATCCGGAGACGTGCGGAAGCGTCTCTTCTCCCTCGTTCAGGTTCACGGCGACATATCGTGTTGTGGCCCCGTCTGCCTTCAGCTTTCCCTGCCCATCGATGGACCAGGACACGCAATGCGCGTAGGCGAGGGCGTAATGCGATGACGTATCGGTCCATGAGGCGGCCTGACGCACGGCGCATGTCGCTAAGGGCGCGTCCGGATACCATTCCTGCAGCGCACGAGTCCTGATGGCGAAGGAGCGTCCGTCGACCGTAGGTGCGGCCGCAGTCGATCGTTTCTCATCCATGAGACGACGGCACAGGGAACTGGAGCTCGGGTCATGCCATGCGGTGCACTCCTTGCGCGCGACAAACCCGATGAGCGCCATGTCGGTACGTCGATCGAGGGCGATGATGGCGATGAGGGATGTCTCGAGGATGAGTAGGACGCCGCCGAGGAAGAGGAGAATGCGGATGGGCGTGTCCGGATGGCCGAGGCATTCCGCGAAATGCGGTTCGAACGGCCAGAGTTTTCCCCGAATCGTTCCTTCCAGCGCAAGGACGATCAACGTCGCGAGGATCGCATAGACGAATGGCCAGACGCCATGGAGCCCGAGCATGTCCGTGGCGATGAGGACGATGGGAAACGTCGCGAGCGTCAAGAACGCCCACACGTTCGGGTGGCCGTTGCCGGAGCGCTTCCGTTGTCCGGTCGACATGCCGGAAGTATACCATAGGATGACGAAAAGACCCGAAGCGCTCGGGTCTTCCGTCCATGCTTGGCTGCGGGGACGACAGGAGGGCTTCAGCGATTGCCCATGCCGAGTCCCATCCCCATTCTGGCGCTGACGCCTGTTCCAGGGCCTTGGCCGTTCCCCATCCGCTGGCCGCGTCGTTCGCCCATCCCACCCATCATTGGGAGCAGACGCTCCGGGATGCCGTTCTCCGTCGCCCATTCCTTCAGGGCGTCGGTCTGGGTCTTGATCGCGGCGTTGCGGTCCGCAACGCTCATGTCACGCAGGCTTTCGTGGAATGCTTGCATCTCAGACAGTTTGTCTAGAATGAGATCCTTTTGTACCTGTGTGATCGTACCGTCGGTCACAGCCTGATTAAGCCGCACCGTATGACGTTCGAGCATCCCCGCCTGACGCTGCTCCTGCATCTGCTGACGTTCTTCGTCGAACACCTGTCGGACCTCGTCAGCGCTCAGTCCGAAGCGCGTGGCGAGCTTTTCGATGAGGTTCCCGAAGGGCTTCTGCGCTCCGGTCCCGTTCGACGCCGCATAGGTGACGCCGGCTCCTGCCGCGAGGAGTCCCGCGACCGTGAGGGCCGTCAGTGAAATCGTATAGATCTTCTTCATAGTGATGTCGTAGATGAGTGAGTGATGGGTACGCGTACACCTGTACTACGCGCAAGGCCGCTCCTATCTCTCATCTCGGGACTGGCGCCATCGGGAATGAAGGATGCGGCGCCATCGGCCTAGGGAACGGTGGATCCCATGGACGGATGTCGCGCGCCGTGAATGTCCCCTTCCCAGTCGCCTCGCCGATCATCTTGATGCGTCCGCCCGTGACGAGGGACGTCCGGCGACGAATCGTGGCCCTTGAGATGTCCACGTCCCAACGTTCTCCTCCGAGGTCCGTGACCAGGAGCGTCGTTCCTGTCACGGAGAGAATACGACCCGCGAGCAGGCCGTCGCCCGGACGGGCCCACATGTCCTCCTTCATCACGACCGTCTGCCGGTAGATCGGAACGTGGCGCACGAGGTTCGTCTCGATAAGGTCCCCGAGCCCGGCGGCGTACGCGGCGGTGCCGAGGAGCCCCGTGAGGACGACATAGGCGGCGATGATGAGGATGAAGCGCGTTCGGTAGCCGAACGCCGTCGCGCGGTACGTGTGCTCCGCGATGGCGATGAAGACGACGGCGCAGGCGATCCAGAAGATGGGCGCGGCCCGGACGAGGGTCCCCAGCCCGAGGCGTGGCACGACGTCCCAATCCATGTCCACTACGCGGACGACGATGACCGCGAATGCGAGTGCCCCGACCGCGAGCGCACACGCCGCAAGCGCCCAGTAGACGAATTCCCTGGACGCATAGGCAATCTTCGGTTTCGGCTCGATGTCCGCGTTCTTGATGGCCGAGAGGGCGCGGGAGCTGATGTCTTCATTCGGCATAGGTAGTGGGATAGCGTGTGAGATAGGCGTCGCGGAAGATCCTCTTGCCTCGAGCGATCAGGTTCCCGACGGTGTTGATAGGCTTGCGGAGGATGTCCGCGATGTCGGCATAGGAATGTCCCTCGAGGTATCGGAGCACGAGGACATCGCGGTACTTCACGTCGATGTCCCGGAGCGTCTCCTCGATGCGCGCGCGATCGATACGGAGGTCGAGGTCCTTCGTGAGGTCCGAGCCGTCGCTCCAGCGGTCCAGGTCCGTCTCCTCGATCGTTCGCGTCGGTCGCACCGATCGCTTGCGGATGTCGCTCACGGTCTCGTTGTGCGCGATGCGGTAGATCCAGGACGAGAACGACAGGCGCGGGTCGTAGCCGTTCAGGTTGACGTAGGTCTTGATGAAGACTTCCTGCAGCACGTCTTCCGCGTCCTCCTTCCGGAATCCGGATATCGCCATGATATAGCGGAGCAGCTTTTGTTCGTACCGCTTCGCCAGATGCACGAAACACTCGCGGTCACCGAGGGTGTGCCGCACGAGGTCCGCGTCGGACAAGGCATCGAGGTCGACGTTGGGGGGCATGGTCGCACTCTATTATACGCATGAATCCCAAGAAATATTGCATGTCTTGGGCGTATGCGTCCGTTATGGCCGTACCTCGACCGGGGTGCCGACGTCGGAGAAATGATAGATCCACTCCGCGTCCTTCAGCCGCATGTTGATGCATCCATGGCTCATGCGGTAGCCGAAGTTGTTGTGCCAATAGGCGGTATGGATGTAGATGTGCGGAAAGACGCTGAGGTTCCATTTCACGTCCGGCAGGAAGTAGTTGTCGGGATGGTTCGCGCCGTACGACCAGCGGTAGTCCATGAGGGGAATTTTTTTGAGGACCTCGGTCGAGCCGAGTGGCGTCGGGTATTTGTAGGTCCCGGTCGAGACGTAGAACGTTCGTGCGACGCGGCCATGCTCATAGGCGGTCAGGCGCTGTTCCGAGATGTCGACGACGATCTGCCGTTCGGAGGATGTCGGGCCCGAGACGACCGGCGCTTGCGGGATGATGGCGAGCCCGCGTTCCTGTCCGATTCCGACCGATGCCATGGAGAGCGCCCCGCGATACGTCGGGTCATGGACGAGATACACGCCGACCCGTGTCCCGAAGATGTCGAAGATGCGCACCTCGGGCCAGTCGCCGCCATTGCGCGCCGTCGCGATCTCGTCGAAGCCGTCATGGTCCATGTCGAACGCCGCGAGCGTGAGGCCGTTCCTCGCGCTTGGATCGAACGCCCGGAATTCCTTTGCGATGACGCCGGGTCGTTCCGCATAGAACCTCCGGACGACGGGGTCGGTCCAGCTTTCAGGAGCCGCGAGGATGGCCATCCCCTGCGGCGTTCGGACGAGCGCGACGCTCGTGCCGTCGCGCATGCTCGCATCGAAGGCGAAGAAATCCTGACTGAGATTGGACATGGTCCCGTCCCAGACGCGGATATGCGGACCGCCGCTCGGCCCCGGGGAGGTGACGATCTCGTCTCTCCCGTCGCCGTTCAGGTCCCCTACCGCGACATGGACGCCGCCCTGGAAGGTCTCCGCATACGCGAACGCGTCCTCCTTCAGGACACGGACTCCCCTTGCATCGAAGATACGGACGATAGGTGCCATGCCCGGCCCCGGGGAGGTGACGATCTCGTCTCTCCCGTCGCCGTTCAGGTCCCCTACCGCGACATGGACGCCGCCCTGGAACGACCACGGATAGGCGAGGAACGCACGGATCTTGGTCCCGTCCGTCTCGAAGATGTTCACGTAGGGCTGCGCTCCGGGTCCGGCGCCGACGATGATTTCATCCTGTCCGTCGCCGTCCACGTCCCCTGCCGCGATCGATCCGCCGCCCGTGACGGCGCGGGGCAGAGCGGCGAACGACGTCCGTTCCGTGAATGATCGGGTCCAGATGCGGACATCGCCCGGACGGGTCATCTCCGGCGGGACGGCGGGATGTGTCGCTGCATGCCCAGCAGAAGGCGCGACGACAGCCGAGAGCGCAAAAACCGCGGCAATAGCGGATGGCCGTAGGTGTCTAATCGTCATGATGGAATCATATCAGCGTGCCGCAGGGCTTGCTAGGCGTGTTCGTTCGTGTAATAGTCGAACCCTTATCCACCTCACTGCATCGTGCACTATGTCTGATGAACAGCAGGTGACGCCGAGTGTGCCGGCTCCGACCGACGCGCCCGTCGAGACCCCAGCTCCGGAAGCCCCAGCCCCGGAGGAAGCCCCGGCAGAGACGCCGACGGAACCTTCCGCCGACGCGCCGCAAGCCTGACGGATGAAATTCCGACCCCCGCGAAACCGCGGGGGTTTCGGTTTGCGTGAAGCGGCGACCATGCGCTACTGTTTCATCAAATCCCCTAACCCCCCACACGCTATGAAAGTCCGAGACGTGATGGAGCATCATGTCGTCACGGTCAGGCCTGACGACACCTATGAAGACGTGGCGAAACTGCTGAACGAGCATCAGGTCAGCGGCGTACCTGTCGTCGACGCCGAGGGCCGCCTTGCAGGGATGGTCTCGGAGAAGGATCTGTATCGGATCCTGTATCCGTTCTACAGCAGCTACTACGAGCACCCCGTCTCGTACACGGACCTCGAACAGCGCGAAGAGAAAGTGGATGACGTGCGGGCGAAGAAGGTTGAGGTCTTCATGACGAAGGACACCATCTCCATCGAGCCGGATGCTCCGGTTATGCGCGCAGGCGGCATCATGCTCGCGAAGCGCATCGCGCGGCTGCCGGTCGTCGAGGACGGGAAGATCATCGGTCTTGTGTCACGCAGCCGCATCTTCAAGCTTGTGATCAAAGAACAGTTGGGGTTGTAGGTACCGAACGACGACGGGAAAAGGGATATGGCGTGGTATAATTCATGTCGATGGACACGTTTTTTGAGATTGGGTTGATTCTTGCGATCGCGACGGCTGTTGCGGTCGTGATGCAACGCTTGCGCCTCCCGCTCATCCTCGGACATATCCTGACCGGCATCCTCGTCGGTCCGATTGCCTTCGACCTGCTCCGTTCCGCTCAGACCGTCGAGGTGTTTTCCGAATTCGGCGTGACGGCCCTGCTCTTCATCGTCGGCATCGGATTAAGTCCGCGGGTCATGCGCGACGTGGGTCGTGTGGCGCTCGCGGCTGGTATCGGCCAGATTTTGTTCACGGTCATCTTCGGCTTCCTGCTCGTGCGGGCGTTCGGCTTTTCCCTCGTCCCGTCGGCCTTCATCGCCGTCGCGTTGACGTTCTCGAGTACCATCATCATCTCGAAGCTCCTCTCCGACCGGAACGACCTCGAGAAGCTGTACGGTCGCATCGCCATCGGCTTCCTGCTCGTGCAGGATGTTGCAGCCGTCGTCATCCTCATCGGCGTTACGTCGTTCGTGGACGCGTCGGGTGCTCCCCTTCCCGAAGCGCTGGCCTCGCTCGTCGCGAAAGCGTGCCTGATGGCCGCAGTGCTTATCGTCATGGCACTCTGGATCCTGCCGCGCCTCACGCGCCTGTTCGCGACGTCACAGGAATTCCTATTCATCTTTTCCATCGGCTGGGGCGTCGGCCTTTCCGCGTTGTTCCATCAGCTCGGTCTCTCCGCGGAGATCGGCGCCCTGGCGGCTGGCGTGACGCTCGCCTCCTCCCCGTTCCATCACGAGATCGCCGCGAAGATGAAGATGCTCCGCGATTTCTTCATCGTGATGTTCTTCATCCTCCTCGGCTCCCAACTGTCCGTTTCCGGCGTCGAGGAGGTCATCGTCCCGGCTTTGGTCCTGTCGTTTTTCGTGCTCGTCGGGAATCCGCTCATCGTCATGGCCATCCTCGGCGTGATGCGGTACACGCGCAAGACCGGATTCTATGCCGGACTCACGGTCGCGCAGGTGAGCGAATTCTCCTTCATCCTGCTCCTGCTCGGCGTGACGTCGGGCCTTGTCCCACAGGCCGCGCTGACGCTCCTGACGCTCGTCGCCATCATCACCATCGCCGGCTCGTCGCTCATGATCCTGCAGGCGGATCGCATCTACGCGTTCCTCGCGCCCTCGCTCGGCCTCTTCGAACGGGCGTCCGCCGTCGCCGAACGCCGCCGTCGCGAACGCGTCGATGCCCTGCTCGTCGGCTGCCACCGCGTCGGTCAGGATTTTCTTCGGACGCTCGACCGCATGGACCTGTCCACGCTCGTCGTGGATTTCGATCCGGTCGTCATCGAACGCCTCAAGAGCGAGGGAATCCGATGTCGGTACGGAGACGCGGGCGACAACGAGTTCCTCGGCGACCTTGCGTTGGAGAAGCTGAAGGTCGTCGTATCGACGGTCCCGGACTACGATACCAACGAGTTCGTCCTCGCCAAGATTCGTCGCGTGAACGCGAAGGCCATCATCATCGCGCTTGCGCATACCTCGGCGCAGGCGAAGGCCCTGTATCGCGAGGGCGCGACCTACGTCATCATGCCGCATTATCTCGGCGGGAACGTCGCGGCCATGCTCGTGGAGCGACTCGGACATGATCCCAAGAAATACGCGGCCCACCGCGCACGACACCTCAAGCATCTTGCGGGGAGATAGCGTCTGTCGATTGACCAAGAGGGTCCCTATTCCGTCGTCTTCCCGCCGAAGTGTTCCTCGCGGGCCATCGCCTCTTCCTTCGTCGTCCGCACGACGCCGTCCTGATGCTCCGGTGGCGAATAGACGGTATAGAGCTTCAGGTCGTCCGTCTGCGACGTGTTGACGATGTTGTGCTTCACGCCGGCCGGCACGACGACCGCATCGCCGTCGCCGAGTGGGTGCTCGATATCGTTCAGGATTGCCTTCCCCTCCCCTTTGTCGACGCGGAGGAACTGGTCGAGCTCATGGATCTCCTCTCCGATGTCCTCGCCGGGCTTCAGCGACATGAGCACGAGCTGACTGTGCTTGGCCGTGTAGAGGACCTTGCGGAAATCGGTGTTCGCGAGCGTCTCCTGCTCGAGTTTAACGACGTAGCCGTTCATAGATGCGTATCATTGATGAGTAACGGTCTCATTGTATGCGTCTATGCTACGAGGAGGCAAGGACCCTCGCCTCGACGGAACGACGGCCACGAGGTCGATTGCCCGTCGCATCCCCTCCCGGTACGATGGCGACGACCTATGCGCATCCCGACACGAAAATCCCAGCAGCTCCGGGTCCAAGGGGATCGGGACAACGTCATCTCCGCGTGGAAGCTCCAACGGCTCAAGGACGACCTTATTGATCTCGAGAAACGGCAACGGCCGCTCGTGGTCGAGGATCTGGCCGACGCGAGGTCGAAGGGCGACCTGTCCGAGAACGCGGAGTATCAGGACGCGCGCGGAAAACTATCGCGCATGGACAGCCGCATTTTCTCGCTGAAGGAGCGCATCAAGAACGCCTCGATCATCGAGGAGGGTGCGGGGCCGGCTGGCCAGGTCCGTATCGGCTCCACGGTCGTCCTGTCCGTCGACGGGCACCAACGCCAGTATGCCATCGTCGGCTCGCAGGAGACCGATCCCTCGCGCGGCCGCATCTCCTACCTCTCTCCGCTTGGCGCCGCGCTCATGGGCCAGCACGTCGGCGAAACGGTCGTCATCGACACGGGCGACATAAAGACCTCCTACGGCATCGTGGAGGTCCGTTGAGTGGCTTGTGGATCGTCACGCCTCCTCGGACAGGAACCCGATGAGCTTCTTCACGATGTCCTGATGGTGGATTTCGTCGTTCTTGATGTGTTCGACCAGCTCCGCGAAGCCGTTCAGCTTGAATTCCGTCAGCAATTTCCCGCAGTTCTCCTCGGCGTCCTTCTCGTATATGAGCGCCTGTTCGAGGATGGCGCGCGTCTCGTTCTTGGTCCCCATATCAGTCTTTGATCGTCTTCAACCGCTCGAGACCTGCTCGGTGCGAACGGCTCTCGCCGATAAGGGTCGCCAGCAGCTCGCGCGCTTCGTCCTGATGCGTCCCGAACGAATCCAGGAATCCCTCGTCACGGATGACCTTCATGTAGGTATCGATGAAATGGTCCTCGATGAGGATGCCGCGGTCCACGAGTGAGGTAAGGTCTGGCATGGTGTGATGAGGAAATCGGGTCGTATCGGATGAGACGAATGAAGATGCGGGACAGCGGTCACCGTGTATGGTCGACCTTTCCACTATTGATCATCCCAACGGCTTGGGAGAGTCTCTTCAATGAACTTTTCAGGTCCTGGAGGTTTTGAGCGGAGATATCCGTTTCATTCTCTATGGACTTCAGAAGGGTTAGAATCGGGATGATTGCTTTTCTGGCAGGTTCCCGGACCGGATGGTTCGGGGCTTCCGCCGGCGTGAGGTCGATAACGGCATGCAGCTCTGCGAGCGGATAGTCCGATTCGAATGAAGAGACCATGGTCCTGAACTGTTCGACCATCTCTCCTGATTCCTTTCGCAATTCTGGCGGGACGACCTGTTGCGGGGGGTGATCTTTCAACCAAGCTGCGAGTTGTTCCGCGTGACGTTCTTCGGTTGTCAGCTCCTTTGCCTCCATCGGAGGAGGGGCTTTGGGCATGTGTTCATTCATAAATACAATATATCAGCATCGATTCGAAAAAGGAAACTTGACACAAAAAGACGAGGCTTAGCCTCGTCTTTTTGTGTCATTTCTTCGTTCAGTTACACCCGCTGGACGTTGACGGCGCGCGGTCCCTTGTCGGACTGCTCCGTCTCGAACGTGACCGCATCCCCCACCTTGAGTTCCGCGAACATCATGCCGACGAGGGCGGATTCATGGAAGAACACGTCTCCCTCTTGGCCCTCCGGGGTGATGAACCCGAAGTTCTTCTCCGTCAGTGTCTTAATCGTACCGTTCATAGTGGCTGGCGTTGCTGACGTGATATCAGCAAAATGCGTTTATCAAGTACGTAATTCGTACTTCTTGAGCAGGAGTATAGCCCAAAGACGTCTAGAATGGAAGGGCTTACGTCAATCGTGTCGATTTCAGCGATTTAAGGCCCAAAGTGCGGCATTCAGGTAGGTCGCAAAGCTCACCCAGAGGAGATAGGGCACGAGGAGATAGGCAGCCGGTTGAGAGATACGATGGAAGGCGCCGATGGTCACCGCAATGGCGCACCAGAGCGCGACGATCTCGATGAGGGCCAACAGGGGGGTATGGAAGCCGAAGAACAGGATAGACCAGAGCGTGTTCAGCACAAGCTGGAGTGCGAAGACCGACAGGGCGATGCGGACGTCTTTCCGCTCCAGTCCTTTTCGCCAGACGAGGAAGGCGGCGATGCCCATGAAGGCGAAGAGCGTGGTCCAGACCGGTGCGAAGACCCATGAGGGCGGGTTGAGCGCGGGCTTGGCGAGGCTCGCGTACCACGTCGGGATCGAGGGCGTCGTGAAGAGTGAACCGATGATGCCCGCGCCTTCGGAGACGATGATGGCGGCGAGGAGTTTGATGATGTCGTTGCGTTTCATGCTTCAAGTGTACGTCGTGTCGTTGTTGTAAGCAAACAAAAGAGCGAAGCATCGCTTCGCTCTCCTGTCCGATATCTGATTATTTCTTTTTGTCCTTCTTGGTCGCGACCTTGATCTTAGCGACCTTCTTGGGAACTTTCGTTTTCTTGACGGTCTCCTTGGCCTTCACGACCGGTTCGGCGATGACCGCCGGCGCCTCCACGGCTTTCGGTGCGATAGCCTTCAGGATCGCGTCGAGCTTTGCGTTGATGTTCTTGAACTGGTCCGCGTACTGATCCGTCGTCCGCTTCTCCGGTGCGCCTCCGCCCGTCATGCACGACCGGCAATAGATGGGCTTCGCGCCCGTCGGCCGGAACGGGACTTCGCAGTCCTGCCTGCACGTGGCACACACGGCGCTGTACATCCGCTTCTCGTCGGACGGGAAGCGTCGCGCATCCGAACGCATCGGCCCACGTTGATCCGACTCATCATCCTTCTTGAAGCAGTTCCGGCAGAAGATGGCCCTTCCCGGAAGCGGCTTGAACGGGACTTCGCACGGGTCGCCGCATTCGCTGCAGGTTGCCTTGAACATCGGACGATCGTCGCTCCGACCGCCAGAACCCCTGTCCCAGGGCTTCTGCTGACCGAACGACGTACTACCTTTCCGACCGCCTGATCGATTGCCTTGGTGGGATTTGTACATATTGCCATCCTATATACCTCATCTTAGGGAAAAAAGCAAGGGACGGGAGCTGTTCAATCCCCACCGTTTTCTTGAATTTGCAAAAACGCCTCGCCGTGCGGCGAAGCGTCTTTTATGGCTCCGAGGGTGGGGATCGAACCCACGACCAAGTGATTAACAGTCCCCTGCTCTACCGCTGAGCTACCTCGGAATATCGTACAGAGCCGTCAGAATATATCCGAATGAACGGCGTCGGTCAAGTGCATCTACGTCTGTTTTTTCCCGACGAGGAGGCTTGCCATGAAGAGGATGAGCGCGGTCAGGACGATGGTGCCGCCGCTCGCGAGGTCCAAGGCCACGGACGCGACGAGGCCGACGGCGACCGAGACGAGCGAGAAGCCGACCGCGATGACCATGGTCGCGAGGAAACTCCGGCGCAGCTGCATCGCCGCGAGGACCGGGATGACCATGAGCGCGCCGATGAGCAGGGCGCCGACGATCTGGATGGAAAGCGAGATGGCGAGCGCCGCGAGCGCCATCTGCATCGCGTTGTATACCCGCACGCGGATGCCTCCGGCGCGCGCGAGGTCCTCGTCGAACGCGATGAGGAACAGACGGCGGTACGTCACCGCGACGAGCATGAGGGCGAGCGTCACGAACCCCGCGAGCACGGCGACGTTCGTCCAGGTCACGGTCGTGATGCTCCCGAAGAGGTATTGCGTGAAGTTGACGTTCAGCCCCCGTCCCAGTCCCACGAGGATGACCGCGATCGCGAGCGAGCCGGAGAGGAACAGGGCAAGGACGGATTCGCCGAAGAGTCGGCCGCGCGCGCGGAGTTCCTCGATGCCGATGGACGCCAACACGGAGACCGCCGCCGCTCCGTAGACGGGGTTCGTGAGTCCGCCGAGGATGCTGGCGGCCACGCCGACGAGCGAGACGTGCGCGAGCGTGTCGGCCATGATGGCGTATCTGCGGACGACGAGGAACGTGCCGATGACGGGCGCGACCACGCCGATCAGGAGCCCCGCGAGCAGCGCGCGGTGCATGAAGCCGTAGCTGAAGATGTCGAGGACGTCAGGTGTCATGGGTATGGAAATGCTTGGTCCTGCCAGCCGACGTGCCGCGTTCCGAACCGGCATGCATCCCGTCGGGACAGACCATATGGCGGTTCAGGCAGATGATGTCGCTGGCCTCCTTCTCGATGATGTCCACGTCATGCGTGACGAACAGGATGGTGAGACCCTTCGCGTTGAGGCGTCGCAGCAGGCCGTAGAAGTCGCGTTGCGCATCCACGTCGACGCCTTCAAACGGTTCATCGAGGAGAAGGATGCGGGCTTCCGCGGCGAGAGCTCTCGCGATGAGGGCCCGCTGCCGTTGGCCGCCGGAAAGCTCGCGCATGAGGCGATTGGGCAAATCCGCGATGCCCGCATCGTCGAGCGCCTTCTGGACGGCATCGCGGTCGCGTCCCGTGAGGCTCCGGAATAGGCCGAGCCGCGGCGTCCGGCCGCTTTCCACCACTTCCCTGACCGTGGCCGGGAACGCGGCGGCCCGCGCGGCGGCTTGTTGCGGGACGTATCCGATAGAGGCCTTCTTCCTGAACGAATCCGGTGGTTCGCTCTGAATCAGCACCCGACCGGCGTCCGGGACGATTTCGCCGATGATGAGACGTAATAGCGTGGTTTTCCCTCCCCCGTTCGGTCCGATGATGCCGACGTATTGGCCCGCGTCCACCGTGAACGTGATGTCTTCAAGTACCGGCCGTTCGCCGAAGCCGAAACGGACGTCTTCGAACCGGATGAGCGGATGGCGTTTCATCGGCATCTCAAGGCGTCGGTCAGGTTCGAGAGGTTCGCGCGCATGACCGTCAGGTAGGTCTCCCCGGTCGCGAGTTCGTCTGCCGTGAGTCCACCGATAGGATTCAGTACGAGCGTCCGCGCGCCGGTCTCCGCGGCGAGCGTCTCGGAAAGCTTCGGACTCACGAAGGTCTCCGTGAAGACGACGTCGAGCCCCTTCGTACGGATGACGTCCGCGAGCTCCGCGAGGGTTTTGGCCGACGGCTCCTCCACGGGCGAGATGCCGCGGACCGCGAGCGAGGTCAAGCCGTAACGCGCGTCGAGATAGCGGAACGCGTCATGCGAGACGACGATCTCATGGAGGTCGCAGGTCGCGAGGCCGTCGCGGTAGGTCGCATCCAGGTCCTGTAGGTCCGACATCGTCGCGTCCGCGTTCGTCCGATAGGTCGCGGTATGGTCCGGGTCGATGCGGACGAGCGCATCTCGGACGAGGGCGGTCGCGTCTTGCATGAATACCAAGTCGAGCCAGACGTGCGGGTCGTCGCCCGCGTCGATGCGCGGCGCCCGTGCGGCGAACGTGATGGTCTCGGCCCCTGCCCGCGCGATCTCGGGTTCAATGCGTTCGGCCCAGACGTCGATGCCGTTCCCGTTCAGGAGGAAGAGCCGAGCCCCATGCGCCCCGACGATGTCCCGCGGGGTCGGTTCGTAGTCATGCGGTTCGGCGCCGGGCGGGGTCACGATCGTGACCTCGACGAGGTCTCCCCCGACGCGTTCCGCGAGATACCCCCACGGATAGATGGTCGCGACGACGGGGATGCGTCCTGCGTCCTCCGCCCCGCGTCCCGCGTCTGATAAAGGCGACCAGAAGCCGGCGGAACGGAGAAGGAAGAAGACGAGCGCGAAGGCGAGGACACCGAAGACGGCGTACGTCACATACACACCTCGCGAGATGCCTTGGGGTTCGGACATAGATTCGGACATAGATTAGTAGTCGATGAGTTTCTTCACCATGGGATGCTGTTGGATCTTTTCCATGGCCTTCGCCTCGATTTGACGGATACGCTCGCGCGTGACATCAAATTCCTTGCCGACCTCCTCGAGCGTATGCGAGACGCCGTCCACGAGCCCGAAGCGCATCTCCAGGATCTTCTGTTCGCGCGGGGAGAGGTCCTTGATGATGTCGCCGACGTAGTCCTTGAGGAGCTGGAGCGCGGCGGAGCGATCCGGCGTGACGTTCTTCACGTCCTCGATGAAATCCTCGAGCGTCGAGTCCTCGTCATCCTCCCCGACCGACGTCTCGAGCGAGACCGTGTCCTGCGAGATCTTGATGATGTGCCGCACCTTGATCACGTCCTCGCCCATCTCCGCCGCGATTTCTTCAGGGAGCGGTTCGCGTCCGAGGTCCTGGATGAGTTGACGTTCGATCTGCTGGAACTTGTTGATGGTCTCGACCATGTGCACCGGGATGCGGATGGTGCGGCTTTGGTCCGCGAGCGCACGCGTGATGGCTTGGCGGATCCACCAGGTCGCGTAGGTCGAGAACTTGTAGCCTTTGCGGTATTCGAATTTCTTCACGGCACGGAACAGACCGATATTCCCCTCCTGGATGAGGTCGAGGAGCGAGAGCGACTTGCCGATGAACTTCTTCGCGATGGAGACGACGAGCCGCAGGTTCGCCTCGATGAGTTTCTTCTCGGCTTCCTTGTCTCCTTTTTCCTTACGTTTGGCCAACGCAACTTCCTCCTCCGCGGTCAAGAGCGGGATTTTGCCGATCTCGCGCAGGTACATCTGGATATGGTCGGCCGTAAGGTCGAACGGATCGAGCTTGCCGCGCTTGTCGTCGTTGCTGTGCATCAGCTCCATCACGTCATGCCGTTCCTGACCGCGTCCAAGGACGCCCTCCTTCATCTCGATGACGTTGACGCCGGCCCCGTCGAGACGGTCGATGAAGTTCTCGTACGTCACGATGTAGTCCTCGATGTCCGGGAAGCTGTAGAGGACTTCGTTCTCCGTGAGGAAACCGCGCGTGCGCGCTTTCTCGAACAGCCGGTCGAGCGCCTTCTGTGAGGGCGCTGGAACCCTGACGTACGGTTTGCGCGGCTTTTTTTGGACGACCTTCGGTTTCGCCGTCGTCTTGGCGACGGGCTTCTTCGGCGCGGGCCGGCGCACCGGGCGACGTCGAATCAGGCGCTTCTTCTGCGCCGGAGCCTTCTTTTTGGACGTGGGTTTCTTCATACGGTCGTCGCGTCCGGAAACGGCAGGAGTCCCGCCTCGTCATGCAGGATGACGGCGGAAGCCACCGGGATCGGACGGAAACGTGAGTTACGTATTTAACGATCGGTACTGCGTGAGCAGCTCGTTGATCCGGACGGTATCGCCGGCGAGTTCCGCCTCACGCATCTCTAGTTCGAGGCGTCGACCTTCCTGCGTCAGGAATTCGTCGCGCAAGGCCGTCGCCGACGTCGTCAACTCCTCCTGGAGCTTCGACGGGCTCTGGTCCTCGAATTCGCGGTCCGCGAGGATCGCGAGATACTGTGAAATGTCCGAATCGCCTTCTTGGCGCAGAGGATACATCGCGAGGATCGATTCCGCAAGGGATTTGAGCTCCGGCCGGATCTCAAGGATGGCCAAGACACGTTCCCGCAGCATCTCCTCCCGCGACTTCTTGGGATGGGGGTCTTCCGCGCTCGACCGTCCGTCCGTCTGCGGCCGTGAAGGCGCGGTCGCGCTGGTCCTGACGGTCGAAGACGATGCTGAAGTCGTTCGCAAGGCATCGCGCAGGGCGTCGGCGGAGACGGTCAGGTCCCCCGCGAGGCGTTCGATCCATGCATCACGTTCTACGGCGTCGTGGATGCGGCGCAGTTCCGGCAGGATGGCGCGTGCGATGGTCTTCTTCCCTTCGGGCGTATGGATATCCTTCCCGCGGAACGCGTTGCGGTACAGCCACTCGACGATAGGGACCGCTCCCGCGATGGCGTCCTTCCAGAGCGCGACATCCTTGCGGACCGCGTCGTCCGGATCCTTTCCCGCTTCCGGCGCGAGTGTGATGACGCGGATGTCGAAGTCCAGGCCGCGCGCGAGGTCGAGGCCGCGGATGGTCGCCGCGTTGCCTGCCGCATCCGCGTCGAACGCGATGGCGAGCCGCCGCGTGAACCGTTTGAGGAGCGAGAGCTGTTCGCCGGTCAGCGCCGTGCCGGACGAGGCGACCACGTTGGTCACGCCGAACTGGTGCGAGGAGACCGCGTCCATGTTACCTTCCACGATGACGGCGAGGTCCTGGCGCTTGATGTCGCCCTTCGCCTTGTCCAGCCCGTAGAGGATGAGACTTTTTTTGTATACGGACGTCTCCGGCGTGTTCACGTACTTCGCTTCCTGTCGTTTTTCTGATGAAGGGATTCCTCCGCTCCGCTGCGCTTCGGTCGGAATGACAGGAGGGGGCGTGTCGAGGATGCGACCCGTGAAGCCGACCGGGTTCCCGTGCACGTCGCAGATGGTGAACATGAGACGGTCGCGGAACCGGTCGTAGATGCTGCCGCGCTCGGACCTGCCGACGAGGCCGGTCTTCAGCAGTTCCTCCTCGGTCACGCTCTTCTCCTTCAGCGCGTCGGTCAGGTTCGTCCAGCCGTCCGGCGCGTAGCCGATGCGCCAGAGATCGCCCGTCAGCCCGTCGATGCCCCGTTTCGCCACGTAGGCGCGTGCGGCCTCGGCGCGCGGGTCCTTGAGGAGGATGGCCCGGAACCATCTCGCCGCGAGGTCGTTCACCTCATGCATCCGTTTCCGTTCCGTCGTCTTGGTCGGGTCGAACGCCGGCAGCTCCACGCCGGTCTTCTGCGCCAGGAGCTCCAACGCCTCGCGGAATTCCATCCCTTCCATCTTCATCACGAAGCTGATGACGTCGCCACCGATGTCGCAGCCGAAACAGTGCCACGACTGCCGCGGCCGGTTGGCATAGAAGCTCGGCGTCTTCTCGTGATGGAACGGGCACAGGCCCTTGAAGCTACCCGAACCGGCCGGCTTCATCGGTAGGTATTCCTGGACCACGTCCACGATGTCCAGACGGGACTTGACCTCCTCCACGGGTTCCATGGCGATACCTTACACGAGAGAGGAAAGAGAAGCGAGACGATGTCATCCCGAGCGAAGCCGAGGGAACCCTTCAGGCCCATAAAGGGTTTCCTCCACTCCCTCGTCGGACTCGGTCGGTCGGAATGACAGGGGGAGGGGTTTCCTCCACTCCCTCGTCGGACTCGGTCGGTCGGAATGACAGGGGGAGGGGTTTCCTCCACTCCCTCGTCGGACTCGGTCGGTCGGAATGACAGGGGGAGGGGTTTCCTCCACTCGTCGCAGAGCCTCCTCGGTCGGAATGACAAAAAAACGCCGCGGAGTCAGGAGACTCGACGCGGCGTGTAGGGGCGCAAGGCATTACGCCTGGGCCTGGGCCAACGGACGGTCACGTGGTAGGCGCGACGAGGACGAGGAGATTCCCCTCTTC